>ENA-OZZA01000550-OZZA01000550.1-human-gut-metagenome-genome-assembly--contig:-NODE-550-length-10869-cov-10.571204_pt1 | contig 10869 bp, 9 predicted proteins | sample MGYA00243640_ERZ654137 | MGnify/ENA primary metagenome ERZ654137 (study PRJEB26926, sample SAMN06165045) | human gut metagenome | biome: ENVO:00009003; feature: ENVO:2100002; material: ENVO:00002003... | reverse complement strand
GGGCTGGACCGGAAACGCGGCCCGATGGTGCGCCTGGGGAGGGTGGTTTCCCTCAAGAACGGCGTCATTCAGACGGACTGCAAGTTGATTCGCGGGGATTCCGGCGGCCCTCTTTTCAACCTGGATGGAAAGCTGATTGGCATTCACAGCAGGGTCGGTTCCGGTCTGGAAGACAATCTGCACGTGCCCATGAAAGATTTCGACGCTCTGACGGAGGAGACAGCGGAAGGAAAGACCTCCCTGACGCCGTCACCGGAACAGGACAGCCAGCCATTCTCCACTCAGCCATCATGAAATTTCCTTTCTGCGTCTGCCTGTCTCCCCTGGTTTTCGCCCTGTTCCACCCCGCTCTGGCGGAAGGAAATAACGGAAGCCTGGATTTTGAACAGAGAATCAACGGGAAAGCCGTTCTGAAAACTATCGAGCCCATCCGCGAACGTCTTCAGGACTTGAGCGCAGTTTTCTTTTCCGGTCACGATGTTGTGATTTACGGCATTGTGCTGAGCCCGGACGGCTACATCGCCACCAAAGCCTCGGAACTCCATTCCTACAGGGATCTGACCATCAGGGTAGGTTCTTCCAAATATGGGCAGTTCAGGGAAATTGGCTCGGACCCGTCCACAGACATCGCAGTAGTGAAAGTGGAAGCCGCCGGGCTGCACGCTCCCGGCCCCGTCAGCAATGATGCCGCCATGGGAACCCTGGTAGTCAGTAACGGCTCCACTACCCGTACGTCCAGACGGCCCCAGCTGGGAACCCTTAGCGCGGAGCAGCGCCCTATCCCGAACGGAGACACCGCCTACCTGGGCGTCGTTTTCGGCACCCCCTGTACCATTCAGGAAGTTACCAAGGACGGCCCCGCCGCCCAGGCCGGAGCCAAGGCCGGAGATGAGATTCTGGCGGTGGACGGCACGCCCGTTACTGCTCTGGATGCCGTTTCCCCCATTCTGTCCAGGAAAAAAGTTGGAGAAAGAGTGACACTGAAAGTCAAACGCAAGGATAAAAGGTTATCCTACACCATCACGCTGGGTTCCAGACGCCAGGCCCTGGGAGGAAACGCTCCTGAGGATTCCAATGACCTGATCAGCGGCGGGTTCAGCAAACGCAGGGATGATTTCCCTATGGTCCTCCAGCATGACACCCCTTCCCGGTACACGCTGATGGGTGGCCCGCTGCTTAATCTCAAGGGGGAACTCATCGGCATGAACATCGCCAGAGTGAACCGGGCGGAAAATTACGCCCTGCCCATCAGCGTTGTGCAGAAAAGCGTGCAAAACATCCTGAAAAACACTCCCCAGCCGGGAAAATAGCTCAGGAAAATACCGGAACATCTTATTTTCCCGGTACGGAAGAAGCAGTACGTTTTCCTTTCCTTTTCCCCTGCGTGACATCCGGCGAAACAGGACGGATTTACATGCCGGGAACATCAGCGGCATCCGGCACCGTCTTGGGTTTCACGGTAGGATCATAATGGACGGCTCCCGTCACACGTACGCTTCCGTCCGGAAGAAAGACCATGGAGGGGGCTCCCACCACCTTTTTATAGTACTGCAGCTTTTCCATGGTTCCCCGGTAATTGATGCGGGAATACGCGCTCAGCATGGGGGTAGTTGGGAAAAAGACATGGACATTCGCCTTGCCGTCCACCATGCACTGCGGACGCGTGGTCCCCAGCCAGTCACCGATGCACACGGCATTGTAGGCCACTCCCGTATCCGGATCCTTCGTCTGCACATACAATTTCTGGATTCCCCGCACGGCAATAGTGCAAATGGAAAAAGTGCACCGCTTGGCACTGGCCGGAATAGCCACGGTCTGGGACCACATGGGTGTTCCCGTCCGGACGGCAAACAGGGATTTCTGGGAAGCAAACATGTCCTTCTGGTTGGGCATTTTTACAACGGCCTGCACATGGTAGTTGCCCTCACGGGACAAGTCATAGAAATGGCGCAGGTCAATCTTGCGGGAAACGCTCATGCCGGCAGGAACCTTGAGAGGCGGAAACAGGGCAAATTTGGACTGGGGGAGTTCCGCCCCCGCAGTGGAATGCTCCACATGGATATCCAGCCAGGAGGAATATTCCCGGCTTTTCAGCTCCACCGGCACGCCGGAATTGTTGGTAATGGTCAGCCTCATGTACATGGCTTCCCCGCTGAGGAACGTCTTCTTTTCCGGGACTACTTTCACGTAAATCTGGGCCAGGGCCCCGGACGCCCCCAGAAGGGCCAGCAGCATTGCAAGGATATGTTTCATGGTATTGATATGTTAAGTATTGTCGTTAAACGGGTCAGCGGACATTCCGCACGATTCTGAATCCCAGGTTGTCCCGGCTTTCACCGCGGGAGCGCAGGTATTCCACCCGGTTGGAGATGCCGGGCTGCCTCCAGTCTCCGCCGCAGGCCACCGGCCCCGGAGGCTCTTTCACGCGCGCAGGATCCTTTTCCATGGAAGAAGTCCATTCCATCACGCCGGAAGCCATGCCGCACACGCCGGTCTTTAAATCATGATCATTGCTGTATCTGTCAATCACCAGCGTCCTGTCCCCCTTCTCACCCGTTTCCAGCATATTCCCCAGAGCCATCCACTCCCCGCGCTCGGGCAGGCGGTAGCGCGGTTCTCCGGGGGCCACGGGCTTCCAGCTCGCATACGCCCAGGCATCCCAGAAAGTGACGTTGACGACGGGAGAGCGGGGTGTTATTTTCCTGCCTTTCCATTTGCCTCCCGGCGTGGAAGCCGCCTTCCACATAGCCTCCCAGTCCTGGGGAATATGGGAGGCAGTCCTCTTGTCCGGCTGGTCCGGGTGGGAATATTCCTCCCTCAGCTCCGGAGTGAGGCGTGCCCACTGGTCCAAAAACAGGCGGTAGGATTCCAGGGTAATTTCATGGGCTCCCACAATCAGTTCCCCTCCTCCGGGAAGAGTTACGCGGACTTCCGTATGATCGCTGGAGGAAAAATCCGGATAATGTTTAGGAGCCGGAACATGGGGACGGGATACGGTTTCCTTCTCCCGGGGGAATAAAAGAAGAACGGCAGCCGCGGCTATCCCCACGCCCAGCAGGCCCATTCCGGCCCAAAGCAGCTTTTTTCCGGCTTTTCTGCGGGATTCCACGGGGACGGTATAGCGGTGGGTGGTAACCCGAGGGGAAAGCCCCAGCTGTTCGCGGACCGCAGCAACCAGCTCCATAACCTGGTCCCATTGCATCGGCTTTCCGTTCTGCCCTTCTCTCATCCATTCCAGCAGGGTGCGCATCCGCGTGGTTCCGGGCACATCCGGAGTCACCAGAGGAGGCAGGCCGATGCCCAGGCGCTTCATCTGGTCGCGGGATGTTTCTTCGTGAAAGTCACCGGGCACGGCCGTATTCATCAGCCGCACGGCAGACTTGTCATCCAGGAAAATGTGACGCGGCTCCATGATATTGAAAGCGGTCCGCAGACGCTCATACCTGCCGCACACGTTGCCGACCGTTTCAATCACCTTCAGCAAATCCTTCATGGACAGGGTCTGCCCGCGGTCCAGCATGGACTGGAGGGATGAGCCTCCCAGCTGTTCGCTGGTGACGAACCAGTATCCCTGGGCCTGGGACGCTTCATAGACGGTGCCCAGCACCGGAGCATTAATGGCGGCGCGCGTGCGGGCCTTCATCAGAAAATCCTCCACGCCCACCCCCTCCGGATTGTCCGGATCCAGCAACTCCAGAAACACGGAACGGTCCATGCCCTGCTGGATGGCCTGATAAAGAATTCCTCCGCGCGTGCGGCCAATAAATGCCACCAGCGTGTAATCGCCAAAGTTGTGGGGAAGATCAAACATTGGACAAATCAGGCATCAGGGAGGCAAAAGGGATTCATAAGACTCAGAAACCGGAGCCGCCTCTACAGGAGGAAGCAAACCGCCGTCATAAATCTCGGGCAGTCCGGAAGGGGAACTCTGGTTCATCTGTTCCAGTAAAAATAGCACGGGAGGGGAAGCATGGCAATCCATCGGTTCCCCCTTGTAATACAATTTAGCGGTATATCCGTAATATTTCAGGCTTCCATAAGCAATCGTCTCTTCTTCCGTCAGGGGAGGCATGTAGTAGGTTATTTCCATGATTTCCTCACCGTCCGCCCAATCCGCGGGTTCCGTAACGCACCGGGAAGAAGGTTCGGGCGCATGCGTCTTTTCCACTTTCTTCCCATTGACTTTGTCAAAAAACTGGACAATGACGCGCAGATCCTCCGGCCTGACATTCAGGCCATCCTTCATCAGAATAGGAACCATCAGCTTGACGCGCTCCCCGGCGGGGCATTCCGGATCCCGGTATTCCAAAATAGTGCCGAAGGACATATCCCCCCGCAAATCCGCCGGGCTGGAAAAGCCGGCCTGGAGGTGCCGCGCCGCACGCGCAAAATATTTCCCCGCCTTCTCACGCTGGGTATATACTTTCAGAAAAAACTCCCGTGACTTATCCGCATTCCTCAGCCATTCATAGGTAAGTCCATAATAATAAAGCACCACCGGATTATCCGGTTCCAGCCTCATGGCCTGCTCCAACTTCACGACCGCTATTTTGAGGTCACCTTCAATCTGGGCGTAACGAGCCGCCTTGACAAGCTCCGCCACTTCCTCCGTCATGGGGGGCATGACCTCGTCCGGATCCTCAGCAGGAAGGGATGCCCCGCTAGCGGAGTCCCCCCCTCCCGCAACGGCCGCGGCCACCGGTACAGAATCGGCAGCCGGATCTGACAAATCGGCTTCCCGGAGCATTTCTTCCACAGAACGGGGCTTTTCAGAAGGGGATACCGGAACATCCGCCATATGCACTGTCTCCTCAGCCGCCCCATACTCAACGACTCCGGCCGGACGCTCCGGCTTCTCCCGTGCCGGAACGGGAACAGGCTTCTCCACCACTTTTTCCACCACCACGGTACGGACAGACAGGCTGAAAGAAACGCCCACCATCAGCAACAGAACAAACGCCAGCCCACCCAGCGTCCAGCAGGCGACGCCGAACGCACGGTCATTGGCGCCCTTTTCCGGTGGAAGGGATTCGCTCATACGGCACGTTCCTCGTCCTCCTGCCGGGCAGGCGGCCCGCCGGCATCAGGAATTTCTTCATAATCCACTATTTCTCCTCTGTAGAGAGACAGAAGAGCCTTCATGAAATCTTCCGCGTTATGGGGAGAATCCTCCTTCCGGAAGCCGCCGTAAGTCAGGCCGTCCAGCCTGATTCGGGCTCCTCCGCATTCCGGTTTCAGCGTCGCTATGGCCAGTCCCTTCAGTTTCCATCTGCGCAAATCCAGACGGGCAATGTCATCCACGCGGAAAGCCACGCCGGCGGCCGTCACCTCTTTCCCGTTCAGGGACATTTTCCTGCCGCGCGTTCTCACCAGGAAAAACAGAGCCACCATGGCAAGCGCCAGGCAAATGCACCCGGCCACCCACTGTTCAAAAATTTTGGAGGCGTCATACGGGTGGTCCACCGGCTTGATGGGATAGCGCTTTTCCCCGGAATAAGATTGCCACGCAGCGCTCCAGCCCTTGCCGGGGGTGGACATCAGACTGTAATCCGCCAAAATGTCAGGCCACGGCACCGCGTTCCGATTCACGTCGGAAGGAATTTCGTAGCCCTCCGGAAAATCCACAGTGCGCGCCAGAACAATGCGCTCCCAGTCCTCCGCGGACGCCCCTTTCCCGCTCACCTCACGGTCAAACACGGCTCCAGCGTCCACGAACGCCTTGTGCATGAAAAACTCCAGGTTTTTTTGAGGGTATCCGATGGAAGCATCATAATAAAAATACACTCCGAACCCCAGAAACATGAGAGCCATGATAACCGCCCTGCCGGTAAACCACATGGTCGGCTTACATTCTACCGTGTCAGACTGCATGCTTCCTACATACCAGCAAATCCATGCCCTTGACCATAAAAAAAGCGCACCTCCCCCTCCTTTGCGGGAAAGCGGAGCGTCCTGTCGCCCCCCCGGATATCCGGAATGCACGGCTCCGGAAGAAAAAACAGGGCGGCATTCCCTGCCGGGAACACATCCGGAAAATCTTTCCCTGTCTTCTTCTTGGCTTGATTTATTTTGTGAAAGTTAAATAATAGCACGCGCAGGGATTCCCCGCTCCGGCAAAAAGGACCGGAAACGCTGTAATCCCTTACGCCGGCCCGCATTATTTTTTCCGCATATGAGACCAAGTCACCCTCAATACCGCCGCATGGACGCCGACCCCGGTTACAATTCCCAGGCAGACGACCAGGTGGACGCCGATATGGAACAGGCCCAGCTGAGGCTGGAACAATTGCGGAAGGAAAAGGAGGAAGTGGAAAACTCCCGCCGCCGCCTGGAAGAATGCCATATGCGCAAAGCCAGGTTTATGGACCAGCAGAACGAGCTGGGCGACCGCATGGTCAACGCCGCAGACCTCATCGGCCGGGAGGTGGAAAGCCTCCGCCAGGAAAGCAATGAACTGGAACAAATCCACATGGCGCTGACGCGCAGCCTGAAAATGCTCAGCACCGTGCGCCCGGATGAATGGCCTATTGAAAATACGGACAACCTCATCAGCCAGGGCCAGCAGGTCATTGACCGCTGCGAGGAGGAATTCGCGGATGCCGTCCAGCAGTGCGCGCGCATGCAGCATACCAAAGTGCTCACCGGGGTACGCCGCTCCAGCAAAGTGCGCATCAGCTCCCGTGAATTCATGACCCAGTTCCTCCAGGGTCTTTCCTTCCATCTTCCCCTGCTCCTGATTGCCCTCATCATCCTCTTTTTCATCTGGATTTTCAGCCCTTCCGCATCATGATTAAAAGAAAAACCAAACGCCGTTCCTCCGAACTGGCAGAACTGGATCGCGCCTCACGGGAAATTGAGAGCCGTATCCAGGAATTGGAAGCCTCTCTCAAACGCCCGTCCCAGCAGACCCGCATGCGCCTGGACCGCAATACCATGCCGCCTCCCGACCGCGTTCGGGAGGGCAACCAGAACCGGGCACTGCGTGCTGTAGTGGCCCGTGACGGACGCGCCACCAACATGAGGCGGGAACTGCGAGAAAACTTCATGCTGCTGGGCCTGCTGATCTGCGCCATCGCCGTTTCCTTCTGCTGGATCGTCCGCCTGCTGGAACAACAGTAGGCAGCCCCCTTTCTTTTCCGCATCTTTTCTACATTACACCATGAGCACGCCCCAAATAGACGTAGCCTACATTGCCAAGCTGGCACGCATTGACCTGACGGAGGAAGAAACAGCTCTCTTCTCCAAGGATCTGGACAAAGTCCTGGCCTATATCACCAAGCTGGAATCCTACGATGTCACGGGCATCGCCCCCATGAACCATCCTCTCCCGGCAATGGACGTGATGCGCGAAGACATTCCTGAAATCGGCTTCACCCAGGAAGAAGCCCTCTCCAATGCCCCCCAGCAGTCCCAGGGGCAATTCCGCACGCCCAAGGTGGTGGAATCCGCCTGATCCTCCCGCTTCCTTTTCCCTTCACCTTTCAACCGTCTTTACCCTTTCCTTCTCATGTCAAAAATTCAAGGCACCCTGGCCCAGTGGCGTGACCGCCTGCGCCGCAAGGAACTCTCCCCTGCCGAACTGGTCAACCTGACGGCGGACGCCATTGAGGCGGACCGGACAACCAACGCCTACATCTCCTTTGACCGTGAAGCAGCCCTCCACGCCGCGGCCGGGGCGGATATTTCCAGCCCTCTGGCCGGCATCCCCATCGCCGTGAAGGACAACATTAATGTCCTGGGCCAGCCGACGCGCTGCGCCTCCCGCCTTCTTTCCCCTTATGTCGCTCCTTATGACGCCACCTCCATCCGCCTGCTGAAAGAGGCGGGCGGCATCCCGCTGGGCCGCACGAACATGGATGAATTCGCCATGGGTGCCAGCGGAGAAAACTCCGCTTACGGCATCACGCGCAACCCGGAAGCCCCGGACCGCATTCCCGGCGGCTCCTCCAGCGGCTCTGCCGCCGCCGTCGCATCCGCTACCGCCGTTGCCGCACTCGGTTCCGACACGGGCGGCTCCATCCGGCAACCGGCCGGGCACTGCGGTATCGTGGGCCTCAAGCCTACCTACGGGCGCGTTTCCCGCTACGGACTGGTAGCCTTTGCCTCTTCCCTGGACCAGATCGGCCCCATGACCCGGACAGTGGAAGACGCCGCCATCCTGCTCCAGGCCATCTCCGGACACGACCGTAAAGACTCCACATCCGCAAACTGCCCCGTGCCGGACTTTGAAGCTGCGCTGGGCCGTGACGTCAAAGGGCTGAAAGTGGGCATCCCTTCGGAATACTTTACCTCCGGCAACCATCCGGGCATTTCCGAGGCTGTGCAAAACACCGTCAAACAGCTGGAAAGCCTGGGCGCGGAGCTGGTGGAAGTCAACCTGCCCCACGCGGATGCCGTCGTCGCCGCCTACTACATCATCGCCTGCGCGGAAGCGTCTTCCAACCTCTCCCGGTTTGACGGCGTGCGCTACGGAAAGAGGGCGGAAGACGCCGCCGGACTGGTGGAACTCTTCTCACGCACCCGTGAAGAGGGATTCGGGCCGGAAGTCAAGCGCCGCATCATCCTGGGCACCTATGTGCTCAGCTCCGGTTACTATGACGCTTACTACTCCCGCGCTCAAAAAGTCCGCTCCCTGGTCGCCAGAGATTTCGCGGAAGCCTTTTCCAGGGCGGATATCATCGTAGGCCCTACCTCTCCCGCTCCCGCTCCCAAAATCGGAGATTCCGCGCTGGATCACCTCCAGACCTATCTGGCGGACATCTACACGATCCCCGCCAACCTGGCCGGCCTCCCCGCCATGTCCATTCCCTGCGGAACCGTCAGGGAAAGCGGCATGGAACTTCCCGTGGGCTTTCAGATGATGGCTCCCCATTTCCGGGAAGACCTCCTGTTGAAAACCGGATTTGCCCTTGGGAAATAATAGGATTTTTTCAACGTAAGTGCCCGGCATACTGTCTCACCCGCTATCAGAATCATGGACACCCGAAAATTCAACGAAATTATCGCCGCGAACTCATCGTGGATTTCTGCTCTCAGAACGGAAGTCGGCAAGGTGGTCATCGGCCAGCAGGCGCTCGTGGACAGATTAATCCTCAGTCTCCTCTGCAAGGGCCACGTCCTGCTGGAAGGCGTGCCCGGCCTTGCCAAGACGCTCTCCGTAAAAGCCATGGCGGGCACGCTGCATGCACAGTTTGCCCGCATCCAGTTTACGCCGGATCTTCTTCCGGCGGATTTGCTGGGCACAATGATCTATAATCCGGAAGAAAGGCAGTTCACAGCCAAAAAAGGCCCGATCTTCGCCAATCTCATTTTGGCGGATGAAATCAACCGCGCCCCGGCCAAAGTGCAATCCGCCCTGCTGGAAGCCATGCAGGAACGCCAGGTAACCCTGGGTGAAACCACCTACCGCCTGCCGGACCCCTTCCTGGTGCTTGCCACGCAGAACCCGATTGACCAGGAGGGCACCTACCAGCTCCCGGAAGCCCAGCTTGACCGTTTTCTCTTCAAGGTGCTGGTCACCTACCCCACGCGCGAAGAAGAACTCCAGGTGTTGGACCTCATGGCCAGCTCCGCCAAACCGCCGGAAACCTCCCCGGTCACCACGCCGGAACAGGTGGCGGCCTCCCGCGACCTGGTAAACCAGATTTATATTGACGACGCCGTGCGCGGCTACATCGTGGATCTGGTGCGCGCCACCCGTTTCCCGGAAACGGTGGACGTGAAGTTGCGCGGTCTCATCCGCGCGGGGGCATCTCCCCGCGCTACCATCAACCTGGCTCTGGCGGCCCGCGCCAATGCCTTCATGCACCATCGTTCCTTCGTCACTCCACAGGACATCAAGGATCTGGCCCACGATATCCTGCGCCACCGCATCCTGCTCTCTTATGAGGCTGAAGCGGAAAACATTTCCACGGACGACGTCATCGACCACATCCTGACGAAAGTCCCCGTGCCGTGACGGCAGGAGGCGGACGCTTCCGCGCCCGCCCTTATCCTTCAGGCCCCAAGGGGCGCCTTGCCGGAACCTGATTGAACCCAAACAGGGAAAATCATTTCATGGATAAAGCCTCAGACATTCTCAAGCGCGTACGCCGCATTGAACTGCGCGCCAGGCATCTGGCCACGGAAAACTTCGCCGGGCAATACCAGTCCGGCTTCCGCGGACAGGGGCTGGACTTTGACGACTTCCGGGAATACATGCCGGGAGACGACCCCCGCTTCATTGACTGGAAGGTAACGGCCAGGATGAACTCCCCTTTTGTCCGCCGTTTCCGGGAGGAACGGGAACAGGCCGTCATTCTGGCGGTGGACGTCAGCGGCTCCATGCACTACGCCTCCTCCGCGGCCCGCGTCTCCAAACTGGACTATGCGGCGGAAGTAGCGGCAGTGCTCGCCTACAGCGCTGCCCAGAGCGGAGACAAATGCGGCCTCCTTATCTACGGGAACAGCCACTCCCATTACATCCCCCCGGCCAAGGGAGTCAAGCAGACCCTGCGCATCGTCCGCGAAATCGTAGCCAGTAAAAACGATGGAGCCGACCAGAACATTTCCGATGTAGCCCGGCAGCTTGTCCTTTCCCAGAAAAAAGCGGCCATGGTCATCATGATCAGTGACTTCTGGGGTGAGAACAATAAAGCCGCCCTGGGGCAGCTCAACTTCAAGCATGACTTCATCCCCATCCGCATCGCAGACCCGATGGAACTGCATCTGCCGGATGCCGGACGCGTCATCCTGAAAGATCCGGAAACTGGCAAAAGCATGTTCCTGAACCTTTCCCGTCAGGATGTCCGGGAAACCCACGCCAACGTCGTGCATCTGCACCTGTCTCTTATACACATCTCCGAGCCCACGAGACCGATCAGTATCTCG
>ENA-OZZA01000547-OZZA01000547.1-human-gut-metagenome-genome-assembly--contig:-NODE-547-length-10888-cov-7.058248_pt1 | contig 10888 bp, 9 predicted proteins | sample MGYA00243640_ERZ654137 | MGnify/ENA primary metagenome ERZ654137 (study PRJEB26926, sample SAMN06165045) | human gut metagenome | biome: ENVO:00009003; feature: ENVO:2100002; material: ENVO:00002003... | reverse complement strand
CTCCAATGGCTTGTGCCGAGTGGCATTGCCGGTTCCCTCTGGGCATGGCTGAGACGCCGGGAGAACAACAAAGTGCTCGCTGCCAAGGAGCGGAACGATGCCTATAAGGAAATGTACGACAACCTGTCGGGAACATTAATAGACTTACAGAATGAGAACATCAAACTTTACAAGGCGGTGCGGGAGCTCAACCGCACTATCCAGAAGGCTTCTACTTGCAAGCATTATGGCGATTGCCCTATCCGTCACGAGCTGCAGAAGTCCGGGACGATTGACACGGAACAGCCTCGTTACCGACAGCCTGCAAGGCAGCAGCGTGTTCGCTCTCCTTCAGCAGCCCGTTCCGCCCAGCCTGGCGAAGACGCAGTTTCCGACGAATCTGCTGAATTCGATACCTGTGGGGACGGGATTCAGTAAGCGCAGCGGACAGGCCACGGTGAACGTCACCCGCATATCGGAGGACAGCCTGGAGGTGATCGCCACCTGCGACAGCCTGGCGCGGCAGGTGATGATGCTGACGGAAGAACTGACCCGGATCAGGAGCGAGACTTCGGAAGAAGCGGAGCTGCTGCCTCCGGAGGTGATAAAGGAACCCACCGGCTGGCAGTGGTTTCAGATATGGACAGGTCGGCTGGCCGTTGCCGTCCTTCTTCTGATACTGATTAAACGGCGATTGAACAGAACTTAAAAAATAAAAGAATTTATGGACGGATTAATCTACGGACTGGCGCACCTCAAATTCAAGGAGAAGGAAATAGGCCTTATCAGTGAGGAAGGCCTGCAACCTGCCGGAAGCGCTCCGAGTACCACGGACATCTTCGCCGCACAGGTGAAGGATGGTCCGGTAATGACACTTACCACCAATCCCGGCAAGAAGGCATTTTCCTGCACCCTGATAGAGCTGAATGCCGACAGTCTGGTGAACACTATCGGCGGCACCAAGGACGCCAATAACAACTGGGAGCCTCCCGAGAAATGGGAAGCCACGGGCGTGATGGATGTAGTGGCTGACAGTGGCGAGACCCTGCGCTTCTACAACGCGAAGGTGACCGGCAGTGACTTTGCCAACGGCATCAACTCATCAAACGTATTGGGACTTTCCCTGAACATCGAGCTGCTGAAGGATGCCGACGGCAAGCGCATGAAGCTCTTCGCCAAGGGTGTCGACCCGGATACGGGCGCCGAGGCTGTTGGAGGGTAAAAGGTACGGACTATGAAACCGAACCTGGAAATCGAGGCTCTTGCGGAGAGGATCATGTCGGATGCCGGCATCTCCCTTCCGCTGCGGCTTCCCGGAGGGAAATACATCCGCTGGGTGATGCGGGTGCCGAACCTGGAAAGCCGCTGCCGCATACAGCGGATGTACCTGAAGATGGGTGTGACACACGAGGAACTGAAGGCTTATACTTTCGAGCAGAAGCAGGAGTTCATGGTGAAGCATACCGGAACGGTGAGCCGCATGGTGGCATACGCCATTGTCCGCGGTTGGGTGTTGGGTTGGCTACTGAACCGCCCGGTGGCATGGATGCTGCGCAGCTGCATGCATCCGGCAGCCCTGGAAGAGGCATGGATGATTGCCCTTAGCACGATGAGCACGGTCCCTTTCGGGAATACTATCAGATTGGCCGAGGTGATGAGCCTGACGGCACCCAATCTGAGCCGAAGAAAATAGAACGGGAGTTAAAGGGGTACATGGAACCCGCCCATAGCCCGTTCGGTCTCGTGGGACAGATAGCCCGTGACACGGGTTGGAGTGTGGACTATATCATGCGCGGGGTGAACTACCCGATGCTGATGCTGATGTGGCAGGACTTCCCCCGCCACGTGCCGGGAAGGAGGAAAACCACGCAGGAGATGGTTGCCGAAAAGAGAAGCCGCAACGGGCAGCCGAATATATCTCCGGCGGATTATTTACAACAATTGCTTGACGAAGAGGAGAACGCTGATGAATCCCATTAAACTTGAAATATTCCTGGATGACAAGACGCTGGCGGGCATGCGGTCGGTGGAGGGCAATGTGGCCAACATGGAGGCTTTCACCAAGCGGATGATCGGGCATCTGAAACTGGAGCTGAAGGATTTGGAGAAGGAGTATAAGAATCTCCAAAAACAAGGGCTTGCCGGTGACAGGGAACTGGCGGATATCCAGGCACTGAAGGGTGCCATCGGCGGGTTGAAGGAACAGCTTAAGGAATACGAGGCTGCCAAAAAACGGGCGGGCGAGACACCCGTCATAGGCAATGACCCCGCACCGAAACTGAACAGCGTGAGGATGAGCATGGCGCAGATAGCCCGCGAGCTTCCGGCACTGGCTATGGGACCGCAGATGTTCTTCCTGGCGATATCCAACAACATACCGATGTTTACGGATGCGGTGGGTAATGCCAGAAAGGAGTACGAGAGGCTGACGGCGGCGGGCCAGAAGGCGATGCCGGTATGGAAGCAGGTGTTGAAGTCCCTGTTCTCGTGGCAGACGGCTATGGCAACGGCAATAACGCTGACTGTGGTATTCGGCAAGGAAATTGGGAATTTCTTCTCTACACTCTTTTCCGGGAGAAAGTCAGTTATTGGTCTGGCAGAGGCACAGGAAGAGTTGAACAAGGCGATGCAGGAATCCGATACGGGTATCGGAAAGAATCTCGTATCGCTCAAAACCTTGCAGGAGAAGTGGGCCTCCCTGGGAAATGACCTTTCCGCAAAAAAGAAATTCATAACTGAGAACAAGGAGGAATTCGACAGACTGAATGTGGCTGTTGCCAACGTCGCAGACGCGGAGAATCTGCTGGTCGACAATACGGAAGCTTTCATCAAATCCATGCAGCTCCGCGCCAAAGGTGCGGCAGCCCAGAAGATGGCTGCCGAGAAATACGAAGAGTCCCTTAGGCTGCAGCTGGAGATAGAAAAAGAGAAGAAACGTCCGGTCGGCACGCTTGAAAGGACAGCCGGCACTTTGAATACCGTCCAGTCAAGAGGGCTGGTAAATGAAACCGGTGAAGACCTCAAACGGTACGAAGTGGAACATCTGGAGAAACAGAAGAAAGCCATCGACGAGACTGCCGATGCATTCTTCCGACTCGGCATTGAAGCTGAGAATGAAGCCCGGGAAGAATTGAAGGCAGCAAATATAAAGGACAAAATAAAAGTAAAGACACCGGTAAAAGGAGGTAAAACAGAAACCGACTATCAGAACGAACTTGCCGACGCCCGCATCCGTGCCCAGCAGAAAGTGGAGGCCGCCCGCATCGCCGTGATGGTGGAGGGACGGGAAAAACGCAAGGCGCTTGCCGAAAAGGAGTATAATGACACTCTTGCCGCCATCGACAAGGAAGAACGCGATACCCTTGCCAAATTGGAGAAATCAAGGAAGGCGGGCAGGAAGGTGACTCCCGAAGAGGAGAGGCAGGTGAAGGACGGCGCGACGGCACAACGCGCCCTTGCACAGGTACAATATCTACAAAATACCTATAATATAGAAAAAGAATGGCGCGACAAGAACCGCCAGGCATGGATTGACTATAATAAAGAATATGGTACTTACCAGGACAAGCGCCTTGCCATTACACAGGATTATTCGCTGAAGATAGCCCGTGCGGAAACCGAAGGCGAGAAGGAATTACTGAAAAAAAAGCGAGAGAACGACCTGAAAGAACTGGACTTCGGGGAGTTCAAGAAGACCGTCAACCTGGCTGACGTATTCGGCAATCTGGACGAACAGAGTACGGAAACACTTTCCGCCCTTCGTGACAAACTGAAAGAATATATTAATGGCGCTGCCAAAGAGCTGCGCCCTTCCGACCTGAAAGAGCTGCAGAACGCCCTTACGGATATAGACCTGAAGATTGCCGACCGCAAGCCTTTCCGGGAATTGAAACGCTCGCTGGCAGAGTACGGCGAATCCCAGGCGGCAGTGGAGAGCGCCCAGGAAGACCTGAACACCGTAATGGCAGGAGGTGAAGTGGTTACGGGTAAGTATAGGGACGAGACCGGCAGACTTGTAGCCGGACTGTTGACCCAGGAGCAGGCTGAAAGGAACCTTGCAGCCGCCCAGAACAACCGTCTGAAAAAGCAGGCGGCATTGGCGCAATCGCTGCAGGGTGTGGCGGGCAGGATGTCATCCTACGGTCAGGCTGCCGGTACCATCATCTCCACACTGGAAGGCTTCGGCGTCACTGTTGACGAGAATGTGAAAGGCGTGGTGGAAGGTTTCAACACCATGAGCGAAGGTATCAGCGGGTTTGCCCGGTCCCTTCTCAGCATGGATGTCGGCGGTATGATAAGCGGTGTGGTGAATACCGTTGGCGGTGCCGTCAAGAGCGTGGGCAGTCTGTTCGGTGCGGACTGGGGAGGTGAGTGCTCGGAAAGGCGCTACCTGCAGGCCAAGGAGAAATACGAGAGCTATATGGAAGTGCTCGACAGGGTCATTTCCAAGCAGAAGGAGCTTGTCTCCTCCATGGAGGCGGACGACTTCGCCAATGCGGACAACTCTTATGAGCGTGCCCGCGAGCTGCTGAAGAAACAGCAGGACTATGCCCGCGAGATGGGCAAGGCCTATCTGAATGCGGGTGCGAGCAAGGGGTTCCTGGGCGTGGGGTCAAGCGCCTCGCACGGTACCGACCAACGCAAGGATATTTCCCGGTCTGCCTGGGAGCAAGCCAGGAAGGTGCTGGGCGGTGACTTCGATAAATACGGCATAGGGGACGGCCGCATGACGGGACTCTTCGACCTCCCGTATGAGCAGTTGGTGAGACTCCGTGATGAAGCAAGCGGATTCTGGAGCGAGCTGCACGAGGACACACGGAACTACCTCGAGCAGATTATCGAGAGCGAGGAAGCCTGGCAGGAGGTGCAGGATGCCCGTAAGGAGGCACTGACGAAGACGGACTTCGACAGTTTCTACAACGGCTTCGTTTCCATGCTGTCCGATATGGACGCCACTTCGGAGGATTTTGCCGGCAGCTTTGAGAAGTACCTTCAGAATGCCATTTTCTCCGCACTGGTGGCCACCCGGTACAAGGACAAGATACAGAAGCTGTATGACTCATGGGCTGACATGGCCGACAAGGACGGGCTCTCTTCCATGGAAGCGGAGAAACTGCGTGGAGACTATCAGAAGATGATTGATGAGATGCTGGCGCAGCGGGAACAGATAATGGAGGATTTCGGTTGGGAAGGCTCTTCCGGCAGTTCAAGTTCCCAGTCCGGACGCAGCGGGGCTTTTACTGCCTTGACTCAGGAGCAGGGCACCAAGCTGGAAGGTCTGTTCACCTCCCTGCAGGACCATGCCGGCGGCATACACAAGTTGCTGGAAGAGCTGAAGCAGGGGCGTTCGGCAGACCATGACATATTCCTGCAGATAGCAGAGAATACTTCTTACTGCAAAGTATTACAAGACATATTCGACCTCCTGGCAAGCAAGGACCGGGACGGATGGAAAACGATATAGAAGTATGAAAGATTTGACCGGATACATGACCGTCAACGGCAAGGATGCCTGGACGGAATATTCCGCTTTCCTCTGTGAGGACAGACGGGAGGACAACTTCAATTTCAGTGAATTGCTGAAACCGCTTGAAATGAAGGCATACACCTCTGTGGATTTTCGGGAGCGTAACGGTGAGGAGCTGCCGGAGGTATTGCCGTCTCCGTGTTGTAAGGCCAGGGACGTGACGTTGTACTTCGCCATATACGCCTCTTCTCCGGAGGAATGCGAGACCCGCCGTGCGGCATTGATGAAGGTCATGTATTCCGGATGGGTGAACCTTCAGGTAAAGGGCAGGACATCCGCCTATAAGTTCTACTACAAGTCTTCTTCCGACTTCGACACCGTGACGGATGTATCCGGCGGGATGGTCGTAGAGAGATGGAAAATGAAGTTTCGGGAACCGAAACCCGGAACTCTTTAAATAACGATTAAAAGCTGTTTGAATGGAACTCAAAATCTATAACCGGTCCGGAGAGTTGAAACTGACGGTTTCCACATCTTCCTCCTCCACCTGGAACCAGGAACTGATGAAGGAATACTCTGTGTCGGTCTCCTTTACCCACCCGTCCTACGTGATGCTGGACGTGGAGGACTATGTGCTGCTGGAGGGAGTGAAGTTCAGTATAAAGAAGGAGTACAAGCCCAGGCAGAAGGATACACAGACCTACAGTTATTCGGTGAAGTTCTATGCCCCCATACATGACGCGGAGCAAGTGAAGTACCTGCATCTGACCGATGGGGCTTATAACCCCCAGTTCAGTCTTGACGGCGGTCCCCGGGAGCACCTGCAGAAGTGGGTGGAGAACATGAACCGCATTTACGGGCGTGAGGTCTGGAGCATCGGCGACGTGGTGGTGGCAGACAACCGGACCATCGAATACAATAATGTCACCTGCTGGGATGCCGCCACAATGATTGCCGAAGCGTTCGGTACGGAATGGTGGACGGACGGCTTCACCTTCAACCTTTCGCGCTGCGAGCATGGGGAGCCGGTAGAACTGGGCTATATGCGGGGGCTTACCTCATTGGCACAGTCGGAGAACAGTGACAGTGTAAAGTTCTTCACGCGTCTGATTCCCCTGGGCTCGACAAAGAACATCGACCCTTCCCGTTACGGCTTCTCCCGTCTCCAGCTCCCTGACCGGTCCAAATATGTGGACCGTAACACGAACTACGGTCTGTATGAACACGTGGAGGAGGATGCCTTTGCCGGAATATTCCCCCATTATACGGGCAGTGTGACGGCTGTGCGCAGTGAAGAGAAGACCGGGGAAGACGGCTACAAATTCACCGTCTATTACTTCAAGGATAGCGGTATGGCTTTTGACCCTTCATCCAAGGAAAATCAGATAGCAGGCTTGGTAAAACATATATCTTTCCAGACTGGAGAACTTGCCGGACGTGACTTTGAAGCGAACTATGATTCTAAAACGAAAGAATGGGAAATCATCAACATCTATCCCGATGAAAAGATACAGATACCGGGTGGGAACCTGATACCGGCCATAGGTGACAAGTATATTCCTTGGAACTTCCGGATGCCTGTAGAATATGAAAAGCAGGCTGAACTTGACTACAAGGCTGCCGTGGATGACTATCTGGCAAAATACAGCGATGATATATCCAAATACGGCGGTGATACAGACTACATCTATATAGACAAGCATGCTGTATCTCTGATTCCCGGTCAACGTGTCCGCTTACTGAGTGACAAGTATTTTTCGGCATCGAACGGACAGAAGGACACGCGGATGACAAAGGTAGTACGGAAATTGGACAACCTTTCTATGGCTACCATAGAATGCACCAACCAGGTAGGAAAAGGCTGGAAAAAGCAGGTGGATTCAGATATTGACCAGTTGAAATATGTCATCAATGAAAAGATGGCTCAGACATTCATCGAGGTTTTGAAGACATGGGACATGAAGGAGCCGAGCAACTACAATGTATTCTCCGCATTGCGATCACGGGCCGAGTTCCTAAGCAAGAAACATCCGGATCAGACAGAGTATCTTATGAAGTTTTTTGCCGGACTGGAGTGTGGAGGGTTCAATCAAGGCTCCACGGGCGTAGGCATCTACAAGGATGATGCTGGTAACTGGCACATAGAGACCGACTACTTAGATGTGCGAATGAAATTTACGGCAACTACAGTCGAAATTCAAAAAGCGTACCATATAGGAGGCCAACAAATCAAGTCCGCTGCTGCAATGAAGTGCGTGCGTGTCGAAGGACTGGCAGACCGCTACAGATGCTATATGAACACGGTGGACGATGACGGCAACGAGATAACCAATGATTTCCGCGTGAATGACCAGGCATACGTCAATACTTTCAATCTGATTAAGCAGTCTGACGGCAAAACTGGTAATCATTTCCTTTGGCGCTTGGTTATTGCTGTTGGCGACAATTATATAGACTTATCTAAGTCTCAATGTGCATCCGGTAGCGATGCCCCATTAGCTGGTGACAATATTGTGTTGCTTGGTTATCAAGGTACGGACGACGCAAGCAGACAGGTAGCCGTGATTGATGCAGGAGCGGGAAATGGTGCTCCTTACTACCGCCAGTTTGTCGGTATTAACTCTTTCAATCTCCCTGCTCCCGAGACGCAACTTAAACCGGGTGACAACGAATTGAGCGGACGGTTGCACATAGAAAAAGGCTCTACTGGCTGGCAGAATATGGACGGACTCCCGGAGGAGATACAGGCTGCTGCCGACCTTGCACAGAAGGCGCAGGATGCAATAGACAATGCGAATGTGGGGGCTGTGAATCTGCTTCGGAACTCCGGGTTTACCGGAGATTACGAGACCGAGAACCTGGCATCTAATACGGCGCTGAATCCCGGCACAGAGATGTACAGCAAGGCGCTGCTGCACTGGAGCGGTACGACTACTGTACAAGATGACAATGCAGCCACGTCAGGTCGTTCTGTTACGCTTGGCGAATTATCGCAAACAGTATCTCTGTTGACAGGCGAGTCTTACGTGATTAGTTACAAGGCTAAGGGGACATCGGTTAACGTCAGTTGTGGCGATTTTACTGTAGTTCAGGACGTAACATCAGCGTACAAGCGTTATGTGCATAAGTTCACGTCTTCGGGCAGTGGCACATTCAAGATTGGCGGTATCGCAACGATCTGCGACCTCCAGCTGGAGCGTGGTACCATCGCAACCGATTGGAAGCCTTCCCCCCTTGACAATGACAAGGCGATGGCAGAGTTTCAGGCAATCCGGTACATCGCAGATGCAATTAAAAATGGTAGCGTGGATATACTTAACGGTCTTATACTCGCAACGATAATCCAGCTTGGAAACTACAAGAATGGGAAACTGCAGAAGGTTACTGCTGGCATCTCCGGCATATACAACGATGATGACGATGTATATAGTTGGGGTGGTGGCACATTGGAGCAGGCAATACGTACCGTGATGATGTATAAGACTAATCCAAGATACCAACCGACAGATGCCGAACTGAAGACGATGGCGAACATTGTGCTTACTCACGGTGGGCGTGCCATCCTTAATGATGTCATTGTACGTGGGTATGTATACGCCTTGGGCGGCTTTTTCCACGGCACATTAGATGTGGCTGATGGTGGTACGCATATTGATGAGGACGGTACCGGCTGGATCGGTCGTCTGGCTGACGGATGTTTTGCAAAATGGGATGCGGCAGGCAACGGTTCCCTGTGCTTCGGCAACATTGTGTGGGATGCCGTGGCAGGTCTGTTGACCGTAAACGGGAAACTGAATGCCAGAGGGGGCAGCAGGCTGGGCAATCTGACCGTCAATGAGAATGGCGCCCAAATTGGGGGCAATGCCGTGTTTGAGGACATTTCCTATATTTTCGGTCTGCCCCCCATAACGATAGAGACCCAGGAACAAATTGCTGCACGTGTACGGGACTGTATCATCAACCAGATTGCCAAGAGCACGACAATCCTGCTCTCTGTAAACCGTGGGGAGTTGAATTACCGGTATACCGTCAATCTTCCGTCCCGTGATGACCTGGGCAGGAATGGAATAAGCAGCGAGTACGGTTTTCGGCTGACCGTCATCGTCACGGGTTCCATGTTCAAAATCCCCGGGAACCCGTTTGACCCGATAAACTTCAATCCGACTTTCCGGATAACCTCACGTCCCCGGAACAACGACCCGTTCTGGGGTGATGATTTCCCGACCGGGGAAATGCACGACAGCAATGACAATGTGGTGGACTATATAGATATGAACAAGGGTGATGTGCTGGAACTGTATTATTACAACGGCATCTATTATCTTTTAAACAGAAGAAGTTAGCATGGAACTGAACACTATAAACAATACCGGCAGCTGGGGTGATGCCGCGGCGCGTCTGAACGAGAACTTTTCCAAGGTCAACGCCGAGGTTGAGAAGGCAAGGCTTGCCTCCTCAAAAAACAAGGGACTGTTCGGGAGCCTTGAGAGTCTGCGCTCGGCTTATCCGACACCCCAGGTCGGTGACTGGGCCGTTGTGGGGGACAGCATTCCCGGACCGGTCTACCGCTGTACCACGGCCGGCACCTGGACCAATACCGGGCAGACGGGTGGCGGTGGCGACGTCAACCTCGACGCCTATCTGACCGCGACCGAGATAACGGATGTGTCAACCATATTATAAAGCAATGAAAAGCATAAATTACAAATCGGACTTCAAGCTGATAGAGTCGGGATGCGATTTCTCCGTCCCCTTCATTTTCGAGTACAGCACCCGTGGCGGCAGGAGTTTCACTGCCAGCCATGTTGACGGCGCATATACCAATTGCAGGCCGCTGGATGACGGGCGTCTGATGGTCGTTTTCGACAGCCACGGTATGGGCGTCGGCAATCTGGTGTGCCACCGCCGGTTCTTCCTTGACGACGGGGATTATTCCGACGGCATCTGCCATCTGCACGACCGCCGCAGTACGGGGGTGACGCTGACCGTCGGGGAAACGGACGAGTGTCATGTGGATGTGGCCTTGCCGCCCTATTACCAGCAGGGGGAGAAAGGCGACGCGCTGACCTGGGATGCCATGACCGACGGCCAGAAGGAGGAACTGGAGGATGCCGTGGCAAAGAAGGTGCTGTCGGAGCAGGTGACAGCGGAAGAGATAGAAAATATAGAGACAATCTTATAAACTATAGTAGTATGGCAAAGAAAATTCATAAGCTTTCCCAAGGCGGAAAAACCGTCTATCCGGCCACGATTTCGGATGCGGTCGTGCATCCCGGCACACGCACGTCCATCAACTCCCTGTTCAATGAAATCAACGTGTCCGTTGTGTTCCCGACTTCCGGCACCGACGGGACAAACAGGTACACGCTGGAGGGCGCCGTCGCCCAAGTCCCCGCAGAACTTAGGAACGTGGGGCTGAAGGTGTCATTCGTGGACAGTGCC
>ENA-OZZA01000507-OZZA01000507.1-human-gut-metagenome-genome-assembly--contig:-NODE-507-length-11517-cov-5.800122_pt1 | contig 11517 bp, 8 predicted proteins | sample MGYA00243640_ERZ654137 | MGnify/ENA primary metagenome ERZ654137 (study PRJEB26926, sample SAMN06165045) | human gut metagenome | biome: ENVO:00009003; feature: ENVO:2100002; material: ENVO:00002003... | reverse complement strand
TCGGTCTCGTGGGCTCGGAGATGTGTATAAGAGACAGAGCCGTAGCCTTGCGCGGTATTGACGCTGCCGCCGTCGGTCTCAAAGTAAGCCTTGTATATTTCTGCGACGAGCGAAGCTGTGGCGGAACCGCTGTTGAGGTTTTCGATTGCCACGCAGACCGCTATCTGAGGGTCATCGGCAGGCGCAAAGGATATCGTAAAGCCGTTAAGACCGGTAACTATTTTGCCGCTCACCTTTGCCTTGCTCTCTGCGGTACCGGTTTTCGCCGCCACCTTTACGGGGAGACTTTTAAATGCCGGAAGCCTTGCACCGAGCATTCCCATACCCTCTTTGACTATGCGTATGCTGTTTTGCGAAACACCGGTTTCGTTTAAAACAACGCCGTCGTTTGAGAGCAGAGTTTCGGAATAGTCGCTTGATTTCACGCTTTTTACAAAGTGCGCGCGGTATCTCGTTCCGCCGTTTGCAATGGTCGAAACATAGCTGCAAAGCTGTATGGGCGTAAATAGGTTGTCCGACTGACCTATTGCAGCCTGAACGGTGTCGCCCGGGTACCATGTGCCGCCGTGAGCCTCTCTGTAAGCAATGCCGGCAAGTACGCCCGAGGATTCGTTTATTTCAACGCCCGTCTTTTGGCCGAGTCCGAATCTTGTGCAGTAATCGTTCATACGGTTTATGCCCAAAAGCCTGCCCGTTTCGTAGAAATAGATGTTGCAGGATTGGTTAAGCGCGTTTTTAACGTCTATCCAACCGTGTGAGCCGAGACATTTGAAGGTCGTGTCGGTAAACTGACGGTAAATGTGGCTGCAATAAAATTTTGACGTTTCGGTTATAACGCCCTCCTCGAGCCCCGCTGCCGCTATTGCCGGCTTCATTGTGGAACCGGGCTCGTAGGTGCTCATAAGAGCTCTGTTCCAAAGCGGAGAGCTTTTATCCTTTGAGAGAGCCTCGTAATTTTGATAGTATGTGTTCAGGTCATAGCTCGGATATGTCGCGCAGGCGAGCACGGCACCGGTGTTTACATCCATTACCACGGCCGAACCGACCGCCGGAATTGCGTCCTTGTCGCGGTACCTTTCGACAAATGCCGCAAGCGAATCCTGAACCTTTTTTTGAAGCACGGAGTCAAGCGTGAGTATTACCGTGTCGCCGTCAACGGGCTCGCGGGTGATTTCGCTCGTTTTTGTGCCGTCGGACGCCGTGGTTGTTGTCATTATGCCGTTTGTTCCGCGAAGATAATCCTCCATGGCACTTTCAAGACCGAATTTGCCTATGGTGTCATCCATGGCATATGCGCGCAGGCTGAGCGTGGTTTTTTGTTCCGTGGTCAAATTCTGATCCGCGCTCTCCGCCTTGTAAGCGTCCGTTCTGTCCTTGTATTCGCTCTCGTTGAGCTTGCCGGTGATTCCTATTATATGCGGTGCTATCGTGCCGTCGGTGTAGTGGCGCGCGGTAGTCACGTTTATATCAACACCCCTGTAAAAGCTGCTGTTTTCTTTGATTTTGGCGGCGAGCGTCGGTGAGACGGAGTCGGCCACCGTGAACGGATTTGCCGCCGAAAACGAAATTTTCTTTAAAGAATAACAGACGGACGCGATTTTGAGTGCGTCTGCCGCCGAGTAGTTACCGAGAGAAAACTTTTCGACAAGCTCGTCGAAGCAGTTTTGCGCCGTGGCGTAGGAATTAAGATACAGAACGTCCTTGGATTTTAAATATGTTATGTCCTTGTCGGCATTTTCCTTAAAAGAAACAGAGCCGTCCGAATTTAACACGAGCGGCAGATTGTCGTTCCAAGCGGCACCCTCGCTCTCAAGCAGGTTTATAAGCGACAGGATTATTTCGTTTCGCTTGTCCTGCTCCTTTGTGGACGGGAAATAGGACGCGTTCAGCACGACGGAATTTATCTGCTCGTTTGTGACAAGCGGCGTTCCGTTGCAGTCGAGTATTTCACCGCGCGATGCGGCTATTGTGGATTTTGTCTCGGACAGAGCGACACGCTGCGTCGAATAGTCCGCCGCATTGACGATTTGAATACGGAACAAATCCACCGCGAAAAGCGAAAATAAAAACAGGACGGATACGGTAAAAATAAGTATTCTTCGTCTTATTTGCTTTTTGTTATCCAAATTTGCCGCTCCTTTCTCATCAGTTTTCGAGAACATTGATTTTTGTCCGCCGCATAACGGCACGAACTATAATGTACCACAGCGGCGTGAAAAGGAATGAATACACCGCCGCAGGTATATAGTAGCGTATAAGCAGGTAGCCCGTGCTGTCAACTCCGTTTGCGAGCAAGAAAAACACAACATAGAATACCGAGTATATAAGGCATGCAAAGCCCGACAGCAGCAGCGCCGTCATAAGATTGTTTCTCATAAGGTAGTCTATAAGCAGACCTGCTGCCGCACCCGCAAGCATAAGCAAAAGTGCATTGTAGCCGTCGCCCATGGGTGAAACGCTGTCCCAAAGTATACCGGCGAGCATACCCAAAACAGCTCCGGCTATTTCACGCTCAAACATACCTATGCAAATGACAAGCGGAATTAAAAGATTGGCTTTAACGCCGAATATTTCGGGGAAAAGCCCCCTTGTGTTTTGCAAAATGTGAACCGCAAGTATCAAAAGCACAAATACGGTTCTTCTGACAAACAGTATTTTTGTTGACCTACGCATCAGTTTTTACCCTCGAATTCGGTTATGACAAAAGCGTCCTGAACATCTCCGGGATCAACCTCGGGTTTTATCTCGGCATAATATGAGATGTTGCCCTCCTCCTTGCTTACGGCAGTCACCGTGCCGATAATGAGGCCGCGCGGATAAATTCCGCCGACGCCCGATGTGCAAACTATTCCGCCTACCGCAACGGAGGTGTCCTTTGTAAGCCCGGTGAGCTTCAAAAGGCCGTTCAGAGCGAGCTTTGACGTGGTTTCGGTGTAGCCCATTTCACCCGTGCGTATTTCGTATGCCGCCGCGTTGACCTTGGGGTCCGTTACGGAGAGAACAACGCACGAGGTCGGCGTTACTTCGTTTACTATGCCTATTAAGTACTCGCCGCTTATTACGGGGTCGTTGACTTTAACTCCGTCGTTTGAACCGCAGTTCAAAACAAACGAGCCGAAGGTGTCGGCGGAGTCTCTGCCGATAACGGTTCCGGCAACAAATTTAAAATCGGGATTTTTTTCTTTGACCTCAAGGAATTTTTCGTATGCCTCGACTTGCTTTTTCAGCTTTTCGTAATCGACAAGCTTGCTCTGATAATCGGCAACCTCAGATTCAAGCTCGCTGATACGGTCGCGATAGGTGCTCGACGAGACAAAGCTTCCCTTAAAGCCGTCGAGCTTGTCTACAAGATACGACGAGGCCTTCTGGAGCGGAGAAAATACAAACGACGTCACCTTTGAAACGGGTGTTGTGCCGTCTGCGGCAGAAGCCGCGGCAGCAATGGCAGCAAGCAATACAAGCGCGATCGCAAGCAGTATTTTAAAAGCCGTACTCTTAAAAAATTTCTTCATATCGTACTCCGGTCACAGTTAAAATTTGCGGGCGAAAAACAATTCCGCCCGCCTTTTTATCAGTCGTAATTCTTTTTGGCGGTAATGCCCAGAGTGTTGCTCTCAAGGCAGACGCCGCAACCGTCAACAACGCAGTCAAGCGGATTTTCCGCAACGTGGACGGGAATTTTTGTTTCAATGGAAATGAGCTTGTCAAGTCCTCTTAATAATGCGCCGCCGCCTGTGAGCATAATGCCGCGGTCGATAATATCCGCCGAAAGCTCCGGGGGAGTTTTCTCAAGAGTGGAGCGAACTGCGTCGAGGATCTGATTTACGGGGTCCGAAAGAGCCTCGCGGACTTCTTCGGAAGTAATTTCGATGTTTTTGGGGAGACCGTCAAGCAGGTTTCTGCCCTTGACGTCCATGGCGCCCTCGCCGTCGTAGGGGTAGGCAGAGCCGATTTTTATTTTTATATCCTCTGCGGTGCGCTCGCCTATAAGGAGGTTGTGCTTCTTTCTGATGTAAGCGATAATAGACTCGTCGAAATTATCGCCGGCAACCCTTGCGGACTGAGCGGTAACTATGTCGCCGAAGGAAATGACGGCAACCTCGCTTGTACCGCCGCCTATATCGACTACCATATTGCCTATGGCCTCCGAAACGGGAAGACCCGCGCCTATTGCGGCTGCCATGGGCTCTTCTATAAGACTTACATATTTTGCGCCTGCCGAGCGTGCCGCGTCATGAACGGCCTTTCTCTCTACCTCTGTAACTCCGGACGGGATACAGATAAGAACTCTCGCCTTTGAAAACGGCGATGAGCTTATGGCCATTTTTATGAATTCCTTAAGCATATCCGAGGTTATCTCAAAGTCGGCGATAACACCGTCTTTAAGAGGTCTGACTGCGGTTATTGAGCCGGGTGTACGGCCTATCATTTGCTTAGCCTTGTTGCCGACTGCGACAACCTTTTGCGGATAAGCGCTGACATCGACCGCAACAACGGATGGTTCACGGATTACTATTCCCTTACCTTTAACGAAAACGAGGGTATTTGCGGTACCAAGATCGATTCCGATGTCCTGTGAAAATAACATTTTTATCTCCCTTTCGGTTTTATGAAAAATAACTTCTCTGATACAATTAAATATTATAACCTCAAACCGGATTTTTCTCAACTAAAAAAATTCTAAATCTTTAAAAAATTACGGTAAAATTTGTGTGTATTTCGACACACGGTATATTTCGGCGCATTATAAGCCGAAAAAAAGACCTTTTCGTTATTCGACGGAAGTTCAAAATCGTTTAAATCCTTGCAAAGCGCGGTAAAATACTATATACTTTTTTCAGAAAGTGAAAAGGGAGTGACATTTTGGATCCTATAAATGTTGATTTTACGGGAAGAGGCAGAGACGACGGCAAAAAGGGCGTCGCGGATGTGCTCATACCGCCCGAGAATTCGGGTAAAAAAATAGCGATAAATATCATATTGACGCTTATACTCGGTGCCGTGCTGTATTATTTTATGATACCGGCGCTAAATTTTAAGTCGATAGAGCTTTACCTCTTCGTCGTTTTTGTGTGTCTTATATATCTGCTTCTGACGATTATTTCGTCAAGGGCGTTTATAAAGCCCGAATATCTGCCCTACGTCAAAAGGCGGTCAAGGGTTCCGGGTATCTTGATTCTCGCTCTTGCCGCAGTGGCTCTTGTGGGCTGGCTTACCGGCGTTACGCTGTTCAGGGCGAAGTCTTACAGCAAGCTTATGAGCGTACAGGACGGCGATTTTGCGGAAGATGTTGCCGAGATAGATTTCTCAAGCGTTCCCGTGCTTGACAGCTCCTCGGCAAACAAAATAGCCGAGAGAACGCTCGGAGATTTGTCGGACAAGGTCTCGCAGTTTGTCGTATCGCCGTATTCCACGCAGATAAACTATAAAAACACGCCCGTCAGAGTTACCGCGCTTGCTTACGGCGACATCTTCAAATGGATAAAAAACACCAAGGAGGGTCTGCCGGCATATATCATAGTTGATATGACCACGCAGGAGGGGCAGCTTGTTCGCCTGCCGGAGGGTATGAAGTATTCGCCCACCGAGCACTTTAACAAGTATCTTCTCAGATATTTGAGGTTTAAATACCCCACCTATCTCTTTGATGAGCCGTCGTTCGAGATAGACGAGAGCGGCTCTCCGTATTGGATAGTTCCGATAGTCGATAAGACCATAGGTCTTTTCGGCGGCACCGACATAGATGGTGCGATTATAGTAAACGCCGTCACGGGTGAATGCCATATGATATCCACAAGCAATGACGGCACGACAAAGCTGCCGACCTCGAGCTTCGCTTCGGACCCCGAGTGGATGTGGATAGACCGCATTTATTCCCCGACGATTCTCACTCAGCAGTATAATTACTACGGAAAGCTCAACAACGGCTTTATAAACTCCGTAATCGGCCAGGAGGGCGTTAAGGTTATGAGCTCGGGCTACAATTACCTTGCGCTCAACGACGATGTGTATATGTACACGGGTGTAACGTCCATAAGCTCCGACCAGTCCATTATAGGTTTTGTGCTCTCGGACCTTCGCACCAAGGAGACAAAGTATTATCAGGTGTCAGGTGCGCTTGAAATGACCGCTCAGACCTCCGCCGAGGGCGCGGTTCAGCAGTATTCGTATTCGGCTACCTTCCCGCTTCTGCTCAACATCAGCGGCGAGCCGACATACTTTATGGCTCTCAAGGATTCAAGCGAGCTTGTAAAGATGTACGCCATGGTTAACGTGAAGCAGTCCACGATAGTCGGTACGGGATACAATCTCACCGAATGTACCGAAAACTACGCGGCAGAGCTTAAACGCAACGGCGTAAACGTGGATATTGACGTTGACGAAATGGGCGCAAAGGACGACCCGACCGCGACCGCCCCCGAAACAGAGGAAATAAGCGGCAAGATAACCGAGATAAGAAGCGTCGTAACGGGCGGCGAAACGTACTTCTATTTGAAGCTTGACGCAGGCAGTACGTTCTATAAGGTTCCCGTGGCACTCGCCGAAAAGGTTGTAATCTTGAACGTCGGCGACAGCGTTACCGTCTTAGTCCCCAAGGAGTCCTCCGGTGACATAGTTGAGGTATCCTCACTCAAATAACACCTTTAAAACCGCCGCGCGGAAATTTCGGCAGCTCCGAAAAAACGCGCGGCTTTAATTTTTACCGAACGGAGTAAAATTATGTTTGATATGCACGGCGAAACCGTATGCTATAACGAAAAAGACGAGACCGCGGTGATTATAGACCAGACTCTTTTGCCCGGTGAAATTGTCACGCTTGAGCTTTGGGAAAAAGAGGAGATGTATGACGCAATAAAGCGTCTTGCCGTTCGCGGCGCACCGGCAATAGGGGTGTTTGCGGCAATAGGGCTGTCGGTTCTGGCCGCACGCGACAAAACGGCAGACGAAAAAACGCTTATTGAGCATTTTCTCGAAAATCTTGAATATCTCACCTCCTCGCGCCCTACCGCGGTAAATCTTTTTGCGGCGGCGGACGAGATGAAAAGGACGGCTCTTTTACATAAGGGCGAGGGCGCGGACGCCGTAAGGGCGGCACTCAAGGCAAAGGCTTTGGAGCTACATGGCAAAGATATTGAGGTGTGCCGTAAAATCGGTGAATACGGAGCTCGGCTTCTCAAGAACTGCGACAGTGTTTTGACCCACTGCAATGCGGGCAGGCTTGCGACGGTAAAATACGGCACCGCTCTGGCACCCGTGTATGTGGCGGCGGAAAACGGGCATAAAATACGTGTGTTCTCTGATGAGACAAGACCTCTTTTGCAGGGCGCGCGCCTTACGAGCTTTGAGCTTGCAAACGCAGGTATAGATACTACGCTGATATGCGATAACGCCGCATCGTACGTTATGAAAAACGGGCTTGTTTCCGCGGTGCTTGTCGGATGCGACAGAGTGGCGGCAAACGGCGATACAGCCAATAAAATAGGTACCTCCGGAGTTGCCGTTCTCGCAAAATATTACGGCATTCCGTTTTATGTGTGCGCCCCGTTTTCAACAATAGATAAAAACTGTCTAAGCGGCAGGGATATAAAAATCGAAATGCGTTCGGGCGACGAAATAACCGATATGTGGTACGAAAAAAGAATGGCTCCGAAGAATATAAGAACGCTGAATCCGGCATTTGACGTTACCGATAACATCCTCATTACCGCGTTTATTACCGAAAAGGGTGTTCTCTCTCCAAATGAATTTTGATACGCCGAAGTCGGTATAAAGGCTCTAATCGGGGCTTTTTTTCACGGCGGCGTTGTGTTATAATGTTTTGAAACGAGATTTAAGAAAGGCGTGAGAAATTTGGACGTACAGGTAGGCGACAGGCTGATAATGAAGAAAAAGCACCCATGCGGCTCAAACGAGTTTGCGGTGCTGCGTTCCGGAATGGATTTTCGCCTTAAATGCTGCGGTTGCGGACGCGAGGTTATGGTGCCGCGCATCAAAATCGAAAAAAATATCAAAAAGGTCATAAGGGACGAAAACGGCGATGTTTGATAAATTACAGGGAATCGAGGATAAACTCGAAAAAATAAATTCCTCCCTGTGCGACCCAGAGGTCGTGTCAAATCAGGAGGAATACAAAAAGCTGATGCGCGAAGCGAAAACGCTGACGCCGATAGTTGAAAAATTCCGCGAATACAAAAAGGCAAATTCCGATTTAACCGAGGCAAAAGAGATGCTTGCGGACAGCTCTCTCGATAAGGAATTCCGAGATATGGCAAGCGAAGAAGCGGCAGAGGCCCAGAAAAAGACCGAAGAGCTAAAAGAAGAATTAAAGGTGCTGCTGCTGCCTAAAGACCCGAACGACTATAAAAACGTAATAGTCGAAATTCGCGGCGGTGCAGGCGGCGAGGAGGCAGCTCTTTTTGCCGGCTCGCTTTTCCGTATGTACAGTATGTATGCCGAGCGCAAGGGCTGGAAAACCGAAATAATGAATGAAAATCCGACCGAGCTCGGCGGATATAAGGAAATAAGCTTTATGATAGAGGGCGATGGCGCTTATTCGCGGCTCAAATTCGAGAGCGGCGTCCACCGCGTTCAGCGCGTGCCCGAAACCGAGAGCCAGGGCAGAGTTCACACGTCCACCGTAACCGTAGCGGTACTCCCCGAGGCGGAGGAGGTCGAATTTACGCTTGACCCCGCCGACCTTCAGATAGATGTTTTCCGCTCAAGCGGTGCGGGCGGGCAAAAGGTAAACAAGACCTCGTCCGCAATTCGCGTTACGTATCTGCCCACGGGTATGGTCGTTGAGTGTCAGGATGAGCGCAGTCAGTATAAAAACAAGGATAAGGCACTCAAGGTTTTGCGTTCAAGGCTCCTTGAGGAAAAGACCGCAAAGCAAAATGCCGAAATCGCCGGTGAGAGGCGTTCACAGGTCGGCACCGGCGACAGGAGCGAGCGAATACGCACGTACAATTTCCCTCAGGGGCGTGTGTCCGACCACAGAATAGGGCTGACGCTTTACAAGATAGAGGCGATAATGAACGGCGACCTTGACGAAATCATAGACGCGCTTGTTACTGCGGACACAGCCGAAAAGCTGAAGGCAGAGGATTAATCTCGGGCGATACAGTAAAAAGAAAGGCAATAATTTATGTATACCTCATTTGAAGAACTTAAAAAAGACTGTTTAAAGTGTAATAAATGCCCGCTTGCCGCGACGAGAACGAATGTTGTTTTCGGCGTGGGACCCGAGGACGCCGAGGTTCTTTTCATCGGCGAGGGACCCGGCGAAAACGAGGACCTTACGGGCCAGCCGTTTGTGGGCAGGGGCGGAAAGCTGCTCGACCAATATCTGTATGATGTGGATTTGGACAGAAATAAAAATATCTACATAGCAAATATCGTAAAATGCCGTCCGCCGAAAAACCGCGATCCGCAGCCGCTGGAGCAGGAATCGTGCGAGATGTGGCTAAGGGAGCAGGTTAGGCTTATGAGACCGAAAATCATAGTTTGCCTCGGCAGAATAGCGGCACAGAAGATAATTTCCCCCGATTTTAAAGTGACAAAGCAGCACGGCGAATTTTTTGAGCGCAAAGGTACCCTTTTGATGGGAACTTTTCATCCGGCGGCGCTTTTGCGCAACCCGAACAACAAGCCGGCAGCACTCTCGGACTTTTTGGCACTTCGGGACAAGATCAACGAAATTTGCGAAAGAACGTATTGATATATGGATTTTATACCCTTTAACTCGCGAGACACGTTTTACAAAAGTAAATTCGGTGCGGTAAAAACCGGAGAAAAATTTCGTCTCAGGCTTATTTTGCCGCGCTCTTTTTCCGCCACGGCGGCTTATTTTATGCTGCGGCGCGACGACGGTGATTTTTGCGAGCATAAGATGTGCTGGGCGGGCATGAACGGTGACGACAAGGAGATATGGGATATAGAGCTGTCGGTTCCCGACTGCGGACTTTACTGGTATCATTTTGACTATGATTCGTCCTGGGGCAGAGGCTCCGTGTATAACATCGGCGATGGCAAGGGCGATGTTTGGAACGGCAGGAACAGCCGTCTCCAATGGCAGCTTACCGTATACGATAAAAACTACAAAACGCCGTCATGGCTCAAGGGCGGAATTATGTACCAGATATTCCCCGACCGATTTTTTCGTTCGGGCGAGAAGAAAGAAAACGTACCGTTCGACAGAATTTTGCGCGACGATTTCGACGGCGAACCGAATTGGCGACCGAACGAAAAGGGTGAGGTGCTCAATAACGACTATTTCGGCGGCGACCTTCGCGGAATTACCGAAAAGCTCTCATATCTTTTTGAGCTCGGAGTCACCTGCATATATTTAAATCCGATATTTGAGGCACATTCGAATCACCGCTACAACACGGCGGATTATATGAAAACAGACCCGCTTCTCGGCACGGAGGAGGATTTTAAAAAGCTGTGCGAAAGTGCCGGCAGAGTGGGAATAAAAATAATTCTCGACGGTGTTTTTTCACATACCGGCGATGACAGCCGTTATTTTAACCGCTATTCGCGATATGATACCGTAGGCGCGTATAATTCAAAATCGTCGCCGTATTTCAAGTGGTATAAATTTGACCGCTATCCCGACGAATATAAGAGCTGGTGGGGCTTTAAAACGCTCCCGGAGGTTACCGAGGAGTGCCCCGACTACGACGAATTTATCTGCGGCAAAAACGGAGTTATACGGAAATGGCTGCGGCTCGGCGCGTCCGGCTGGCGGCTTGACGTTGCCGACGAGCTGCCCGACTGCTTTATAGACGATTTGCGCGTGGCGGTAAAGACGGAAAAACCCGACGGCATATTGCTCGGCGAGGTTTGGGAGGACGCCACCACAAAGTTTTCATACGGCACACGGCGCAGATACCTTTTGGGGGTTCAGCTCGACAGCGTTATGAATTATCCGTTTGCGGAAGCCGTTACGGACTTTGCGAGAAACGGCGTTGCAGAGAGCTTTGAATCGTCGGTTATGACGATTATTGAAAACTATCCCAAGGAAGCACTCGACGTTTTGATGAACCACATAGGTACTCACGATACGGAGAGAGCGATAACAAAGATAGCCGGCGAAAAGAGCGATTATCGCGACAGGCAGTGGCAGTCGGAGCATTTTTTGTCCGAGGAGGAATATAAGCGCGGAGTAAAGCTATTAAAGCTCTGCGCGGCAATTCAGTATACCCTCCCCGGAGTGCCGTGCGTCTACTACGGCGACGAAGCCGGCATGCAGGGTTACAAGGACCCGTTTAACCGCGCTTTCTTCCCGTGGGGCAGAGAAAACCGCGAGCTTCAAAATTACTATATAAGGCTCGGCAAGGTGAGAAGAAGCACCGATTGCTTAAAGGAAGGCGAGTTTATACCTGTTTCCTCGGTGCTCTCATGCGTCTGCTTCGAGCGTCGCGGTAAAAATGACTCGTGTCTGCTGATAGCCAACAGGAATGAGCAGGATATAACCTGTCTCTTATACACATCTGACGCTGCCGACGATAAGGC
>ENA-OZZA01000446-OZZA01000446.1-human-gut-metagenome-genome-assembly--contig:-NODE-446-length-12523-cov-5.438081_pt1 | contig 12523 bp, 10 predicted proteins | sample MGYA00243640_ERZ654137 | MGnify/ENA primary metagenome ERZ654137 (study PRJEB26926, sample SAMN06165045) | human gut metagenome | biome: ENVO:00009003; feature: ENVO:2100002; material: ENVO:00002003... | reverse complement strand
GAGATGTGTATAAGAGACAGCGATTATACAGTTCTTTACCGCATTTTTTATTTGTTTTATTTTCTTTATCTTGAGCGAAAGCTTCCCAAAGCATATATCTACGGGCTCGGTGTTATCGCTTGTATATGTTACCGTATTTGTAACCGCGCTTTGCTTTGTATTTATGAATATGGGTATAAAGCATACAACCGCGTCAAGCTCTTCGCTTATACTTTGCTTGGAGTCGGTATTCGGAATACTTTTTTCAATGATTTTTTATCATGAGAGGCCGACGCTGCAAACAGCCGTCGGTTTCGTGATTATATTTGTCGGCATTGTTCTAAACGAGACTAAGCCGAAATTTGCATTAAAAAAGAATTAGACGGCCATGGACGGCAATAATGTCTAAAAACATTGCAAAAACAGTTGATATTTTGTGAAAAATATTATAAAATGGAAATGCCAAATAATATAACAGGGGGCATTTTTATGATATGTAAAAATTGTGGAACGGATTTTAACGGGCAGTATTGCCCTAATTGCGGAGCCAAGGCTGAGCCTGCTTCGGCTCCTCAGCAGAGCGCACCGCCTTACGGAGCACCGCAGAATTTCGGGAATGGACAGAGCGCACCGCCTTACGGAGCACCGCAGAATTTCGGGAATGGGCAGAGCGCACCGCCTTACGGAGCACCGCAAAATTTTGGAAACGGACAGAATACTTACGGCGCGCCCGTATATATGCCGACACGCAAAATCGGATTCGGCGAGGCGGTAAAGTTGTTCTTTAAAAACTATGTGAATTTCAGCGGCAGAGCTACAAGAAGCGAATATTGGTGGGTTTACCTGTTCAATAATATTGTTTATATGGTTTTGGGCATATTGTTTGCGATTTCCGGAGGCTCTTCCTTGGCAGCGTATGATGCTTACGGCGATATGAGCATAGCGTATATGGGTGCCGGCGCGATATTTTATATTTTGATGATGCTGTATGGCCTTGCAGTGTTACTGCCGTCGCTGTCTCTTATGGTGCGCCGACTTCACGACATAGGCAAGAGCGGCACGTATATATTGATGGGGCTCATCCCGGTTGTCGGCTACATATTTATTCTCGTATACATGCTTACCGGCAGCGCCCCCGATAATCAGTACGGCCCTAAAAAAGTCTGAGTGTTTAGAAGCAAGTCTTTGTTTTTACAAAACCAATATGTTTTGTCAATAAACCTCACAAGGTGACAGTCTTGTACACTTCCTTGACTTAGGCATAATAAGCTTTACAGAGCACTTCAAATTATACATTTTAAGATGAACCCCTCAGATAATGCAGACACATATCTGAGGGGTTCAATGTATTGTTTAAAAAGCTGTGTTGATACAAAACCACCTTATGAACACTCTGTTAGTCTCGACTTCTTTTGCTCTGTTAGATGTGTAATAAAAAGCTTTCTGTTAAAGACACCCTTTAGGTGTCTTTTTTTGTATATACAGCGGATTTTGTGTTGATTTAAAGTCTGTTTTGTACTCAAACAGAGAATAGATAGGCAGTTTTACAAGTGCTATAATTTTATGAAATAAGTTTTATACGGATTATTGATTTGTGCTAAAAATTTTTCCGTGTACGAGGAGCAGATTGTATATGTGCAGGATGGATTACGCATATTTTACCGATAAGGGAGACAGAGAGCATAACGAGGATTACATAGGTTTTTCCGAGGCGGGAGATAAAAAAATATTTGTCTTGGCTGATGGCTTGGGAGGTCACGGTAAAGGCGAGGTAGCCTCTTGTCTTGTAGTCGAAAATGTAAAATCCATGCTGAATGACAATAACGTAAAGGATGAAAAGTTCCTTGACAATTGTTTTGTTATGTCTCAGGAGCGTCTTTTGGATGAGCAGAAAAAAAGCAACAGCAACGGGAAAATGAAGACAACCTTGGTTATTCTGTATATCGACGGTACTACGGCGAAATACGGACATATAGGCGATTCAAGACTTTATGTGGTAAAGAACGGCAAAATACAAAAAAGAACGATCGATCACAGCGTCCCGCAAATGCTTGCCTTGGCGGGTGAAATAAGAGAAAAGGATATACGTCATCACGAGGATAGGAATAGGCTCCTGAGAGCTATGGGAAACGAATGGGATGATAGCTCACCCAAATATGAAATAGACGATACCTTAGATATAGAAAAAGGAATGTCATTTTTGCTTTGCAGCGATGGCTTTTGGGAATGGATAACCGAAAAAGAAATGGAAAAGTGCCTCTGCAAAGGTGCTTCGTCACGTGAGGCACTCGACATGATGGTTGAGCGTGTTAAAAAATCCGGTAAGAACAAGAATATGGATAATTATTCAGCTATTCTTATAAGGTTTGAATGAGGTGCTTCGGATGAACATAGTTAAGTGTACAAACGGGCATTTTTTTGACAGCGATAAATACGATGAGTGCCCCTATTGTGCTGAAAAGGGAGAGCATGTTTTTAAAGAACGCAGAGATATGGACGACCGAATGACTATTTCCGGAAATTCGGTATGCGATATGCTTTTTGAAAATCAATTGACCGAACGATATTTGGAAAACGTAAGAGATGACGAAAAAACCGTTTCATTATCAATCGTTTCCGGCAATAACAGACCGGTCGTAGGATGGCTTATGTGTATAAGCGGTTCACAAAAGGGCAGAGCTTTATCGGTTTTTTCCGGAAGAAATTTCGCCGGTAGAGCAAAAAATATGGATATAAGACTTACTGATGATGCTTATATTTCCCGCGATAATCATTTTTCAATCGTTTATGACCCTAAGACAAATAATTTTTCGTTTGTACCGGGCGGCGGAGAAACGCACATTAACAATATGGTTGTAAACAGCGTACAACAGTTGTGTGAAGATGATGTCTTAGAAGCAGGACAAACAAAGTATTTATTTGTCCCATACTGTAAAGAGGGGAGAACATGGGATGAAGAGGGTTAACTGTTTTATTTTGACTTTGATATTGCTGTTCGGCTTTGCCGTAAGTGTTGCGGCTGAAGGTGAAAGCATACGGATAACTTATGCCGGAGCAAATCTTCCCGAAATAGTTGTCAATGCGCAGACGGATAATATGGATATTGATTGTCAGGATGTGACTCTGAATTTTGACGGTAAGACCGTCAATGCATCCTCTGCGGAAAAGTATGACAAATCGAAACATTCAAGACGAGTATTCTTTTTATTGGATTTGTCAACTTCAATGAAAGCCCAATACTTTACAAGTGCCAAAGAGTGTATAGCCGATTTTGCCGACAACATGGGAGAAAATACGACGGTTTATCTTATTACGTTCGGCAAAGATGTCTCTTGTGTTTTAGACGGCTCAAACGATGCCGGCGAGATAAAATCGGTGTTGTCGACGCTGTCAAACAATCAGGGCGGCACTAAGTTTTTTGCAGCTATAAAACAGGCAATGGATATATCGGATACTTGTCCCATGGCAGATATGGAATATGCCGTGGTTTTTTCGGACGGTGAGGATTTCCAAACCGGAGATACCACTCAAAAAGAAGTTGAAGATAAAATCGGAAAGTCTGCAATGCCGATATATGCTATGCGCGCCGAGACCGGGAGGGTGTCTGCCTCAGATATAGGAATATTTCGTTCTCTTGTAGCTGAATCGCACGGGAAAATGTATTCTTATTCAACGGAAAACGCCGTTGAAGTTTTTGATGATTTGAATTCTGAGACAGCATCGCAATATATAATACACGCTGATACGGGCAGCAATGTTTTCAATGGATTGTCACAGCTGCTGTATTTAAAAGTAAATGGTATTCAGAGCGAGCAAATATCATTTGCTGCAAAGAGCAAGACAGATATAACAGCTCCGGAAATAATATCCGAGCCGGTGATTTCAAAAAAAGATAATACTATTACTTTTGAGATTTCTGAGGATATTATAAATTCCGCAAATGTATCGCCTACGAAGGACGATTTTTCCTTGTATACCAAAAAAGGAAAAAATGTTGAGATTTCAGATGTGATATATGAAAAAACAGACAATGGTTATTTACTTACCGTTTGTCCGAAAAAGAAGATTGTTAAATGCGAGTACAGACTTATATGTAAAGACATAACGGATAATTCGATAGAGAAAAATCCGTTGCCGCAAACATATGTGTTTAAAAGTAATGTGGGTATTTCCGTCTTCTCGGCATTTATAAGAAATTATTGGTATGCGTTTATAATTGCGCTTACGGTCATTTTACTGATTGTAATTATGCTCGTTATGATGAAGCGCAGAAATGTTAAGTCTATAAAGGAATTGTTTATCAATTCTGATAAAAACGATATAGAAATTAAACACTTCGTCAATGACAAGACGGAGGGTAGGCCGTTAAGACTTACGGTGATATCGGCAAACAATGTTGCAAAAACCATTGATATGAGTATCAAGGGCAGTGCAGTATTCGGAAGAGCTAATATCTGTGATGTCGTATTCGATGATATGAAAATGTCAAGACAGCACTTCTGTATCGGCGAAGAAAACGGTCAATTTGTGCTGAATGATTTAGAGACGACAAACGGTACATATTTGAACGGCGTAATGGTAAAAGCTCCACAGCTTCTGAAAAACGGAGATAAAATTTTTGCCGGACTCAGCACAATTACAATTGAGTTTAAGGAATAGAGTCGGTGAGTAATATGGTTAATCTTTGTCCCAATTGTTTTGCGAAAAGGCAAAATACCGATTGTTGTCCGTTTTGTCATTACCGATATAATGATTTGCCGGACGATAACGCTTCCCTGCGGCAGATGACAGTGCTAAATCATCGCTATATCATCGGAAGAGTTTTGGGCGTCGGAGGCTTTGGAGTAACTTATCTTGCGTTAAACAATGAAACCGGTGAAAAATGTGCCGTTAAAGAGTTTATGCCGTCAGAGCTTGCTGTCAGGGACGGAATGGGAAACGTGTATCCGAGCAGTGAGGACAACGCCGAGCTTTTTGAGCATTGTAAATCAGGATTTTTAAACGAAGCGAAAACTCTTTACACTTTTCGCGGAGATCCGACTATTGTAAATGTCAATGATTATTTTGAAGAAAATCATTCGGCATATTTTGCCATGGAATATCTTGATGGATGTAATATGCGCGCTCAAATGCAAAAGAGCGGCGGCCGCATCCCGGTGGAAATGGCGACAATTATGTTGGTCACCGTGGGAAGTGCTTTGATGGACGTGCACAAGTTTAATATATTGCATCGAGATATCAGTCCGGAAAATATATTTTTAACGTCTAACGGTTCGTACAAGCTGATAGATTTCGGTGCGGCGAGATTTTTTACAAGCCGAGCAAATAAAAGTCTGTCGGTGCTGTTAAAACCGGGGTTTGCTCCGCCCGAGCAGTATTCTTCAAAGGGAAATCAGGGCCCTTGGACAGATGTTTACGGGCTCGCGGCAACTTATTATTATCTTGTGAGTGGGGTAAAGCCGCTGGATGCAATGGACAGACTCAGCGGTAAACCTATGGCGGCACTTTGCGACCTGTGCCAAGGTGTATCAAAGAAAACATCCGACGCCGTTAACCGAGCCTTGGCACTTGATTATCACGCCAGATATAAGGACATGGTAAGTTTTTTAAATGACGTGGATTTATCTGTGCTCGGCGGTGTTAAGACCGACGCCTCAAAATCATCTGTTATCGACAGACCGCCTGACGAAAAGCTCGACGGAAAAAGGAATATAACCAATATGATGTCAGCCGGCAAATTCAAAAAGATTGCTGTCGGTAAAGAAACGATATGCTTAATAGGCTTTGAGGGAACACAGAGGGAAATAAAATACAGAATAGAACCCGATTGTCAGATAAAAATCGGTAGGGGAATGTCGGCAGACATTCGCATAGACGGTGATTTGAATATAAGCAGACTCCATTGCAGCCTCATATATAATTCTGACAAAAAGACGGTGTTTATACAGGACCATTCAAGTAACGGAACATTTTTTAGCTCGGGTAAAAGACTGCAACCGGATATGATATATGAATTAAAAGAACCGTTTTATTTGTCTCATCCGAAAAATATGTTTAGATTAAGTATTGATAAGTAAGGAGAAGAGCAGATGGATGATCATGCGGAGTTTTCGTTAGGCTCGGCTGCGGAAGATAAAGTGTATTCTGCGGTTACCGAAAATATTGCCGAATACTGGGTTGCATATTCTACGCACATAGGAACACGAAAATATCAGCAGGACGCTGTTAAAATACCGGATAAGAATAAACAGAAAGAAAGTAAGAATATTTGTGTTTTATCAGACGGTATGGGCGGTATGCAGGGAGGAGAAATTGCGAGCAATTTGACTGTGAATACCTTGTTTGATGATTTTTATAATCAAAAAGTCGAAAACTGTCCTGCATTTTTCAGCGAAGAAATCAAAAAGGTAGATGCGCTTGTAGCCGGAATCAAAGATGAGACCGGAAAGACAATTGAATCCGGAGCTACACTTGTATCGATTGTTATTGACGGAAATAATTTGTATTGGGCATCGGTGGGCGATAGCAGGATATATATTATCCGAGGCGATGAAATAGCACAGGTCAATGCAGAGCACAATTATTATATGATGTTGAAGAATCGAGTGGAAGCCGGTGAAATAACCGAAGAAGAGGCTAGAAATGATCCGAGTAAGGAGGCCTTGATAAGCTATATAGGCATAGGCGGAGTAGAACTTGCGGATATAAATCAAGAGCCGTTTAGCTTAGAGAACGGAGATTTGATAGTTTTGTGCAGCGACGGACTGTACAGGATATTAAATGACGAAGCGATAAAGCTGATAGTTCGCTCTTGCTCTGAGAATATACCGCTTGCGGCGCATATGCTTGTAAACACAGCAACGGAAAATCGACAAAACAATCAGGACAACACAACGGCAATCGTTGTCAAATACAAACAATAAACAGGAGTGTTCAGTATGAAATTAGTAAGATGCGAAAACGGTCACTTTTATGATTCGGAGCAGTACACGGTATGTCCGTATTGCAGCGGAATGGATTCTGTGGGAGCCGATAACGTTACACAACCAATCTCACAAAAGAAGCCGGATGATGACATCCCGACGCAAAAAGAAAACAATGCAGGCTATACTCCGACTCAAAGCATAAGCGGCAACGGTATTCAGCAAAAGCTTAAAACTGTTACTCATTTTGACGATGATGCAAAGACAATCGGAGTATTTAAAAAGGCAATAGGTTCAGAAAACGGAGAGCCGGTTGTCGGCTGGCTTGTCTGCACTAAGGGTGCGCATTATGGTCAGGATTTCAGACTTACGGCAGGCCGAAATTTTATCGGCAGAGCATCCGATATGGATGTTTGTCTCAAAAAGGACGGCACGGTTTCAAGGGAAAAGCATATGGTAGTTCTTTATGAGCCGAAGGCAAATATTTTTATGGTTCAGCCCGGTGAGTCAAAAGAACTTTCTTATCTGAACGACAACGTGATTCTCGAATCCAAAGTAATTAAAGCGTATGATGTGATATCACTGGGAGAGAGCGAACTTGTGTTTGTTCCGTTTTGTTCGGATTCTTTTAAATGGGAAGAAAAGAATAAAGCAGATAAAGAAAAGTCGGAAGACTGAATTATGAGGGGTGACAAAAATGATTAAAAAGAGAGACATATTTCTTTTCATACTCTTAAATATACTTACGCTCGGAATATACGGGATAGTAATTTATTGTTTCATCGGCAAGGAGGTAAATAAAATATGCGAGGCTGACGGCAAAAATCAGATGCTTTATATTTTTGCATGGTTGCTCGGCCTTGTTACACTCGGTATATTTCCGCTTATTTGGATAAAAACATGCATGGACAGATTAGAGGACAATGCTTATAGGTATCCGGGTGTTAATGTTAAGCATTCGGGAACCGAATATGTGCTTTGGGCTTTGTTCGGGTCATTCCTTGCCGGCGCGGGGTGTATTGTCGCCACAGTTTATTTTCTTCAGAGCATAAATGCTTATGCGGACGTATATGGGTTGGTTACTCCTCTTGAATACTCTTCAAATCCGGTTGAGCGTTTAGAAATAATGAAACAAGGTACTATAACTCCGTTACATAACAGTAATTTTACCGGTTATGCTCCTGCTTTAAGCGATGACATCAGCACTGTGTCATATCTTCCGTCAGTGGGAAAAATAGTTTGGACAAACGGTACTTACAGAGGGGCAGAGGCGGATTTGAAGGACGGTCTTCCGCTTACAATAGGGCGTGATCCGAAACGCTGCAATTTTGTGCTTGCTGATTCTCTTGTTAAAATCAGCGGTGTTCACGTTACGGTATGCTACATTGCGGCAACCGACAGCTTTAATGTGACGGATAACAGTAAAAACGGCACATTCCTTGCGGACGGAACAAGGCTTCCTTTTGCTCAGACCGTAAGCTATCCGCGCGGTACGGAATTCCGTCTTGCCGATGGGGAAAATGCGTTCAGGCTTGAGTAATATGGGGGAAAAGAAATGAACTGGACTAGAGCGAGAAAACTGGGACTTGCAGCATCAATAGCACCGATATTTATGCTGTTTTCTTATTTTATCAGCTTTATAACTGTTGATATCGGCATCTTGGCTTCAAAGGAAACCGATCTTTTGGAGCTGATAAAAACTGCAAATGAATATGCCGATATGTTTGATGTTAGCTTGTTTGAGGCAATTTCCGACCAATTATCAGATGTGCTCTCTGATGTATCCGACAGCATTGCACCGATAATACTTGTTTCAATATTTTGCTTTTTGGTACCTATGCTGCTTGATACAGCTTCTTCGATTATCGGATTTGTATTTTTCGGAAAGAAAAAAGATACTCGTGCGCCGCATATTTTTGCTATTGTAACAGCCGGTTATACTGTGATAGCAGATATTGTGCTTGTTTGCATATTTAATGCATTAAACAAAGAAATGAACGATGAAATCGGCATCAACAGAAAATTTGTAAATGTCGGTGCAGGATTTTATATGCAACTTGTTTTTTGCGTTGCGCTTATAGTTGTGTCGATACTTGCATTTATAGCTTTAAAAAAAGAAGAGCACCCGATAGATTCTGCTGACGTCGGGCTGGTAGGCGTTAAAGGAATGTGGGCAGGAGCTCAATTTATCAATAATACCGGAGAGGGTCTTGTTGTGGGACGAGATCCGAAACAATGTAATATTATTATCAGTCAAAACGCAAACAGTATAAGTCGCAAGCATTGCGTGGTGAAATATGATTATCAAACTAAGGATTATGAGGTTACGGATTGCTCTTCAAACGGTACATATGTAGCCGAAACCGGGCAAAGGCTGAAGTACGGCGTTCCCACACACTTGCCGTGCGGAACGGTAATTGAATTGGGAGATTTATCAAACAGCTTTATGATTAACTGATACCAAACATATGACTTTCTGCGCTTTGCGGTGCGGAAAGTCATATGTATACTATTGTAAATTGACATAACGGCTTATTTGTATTTACGGGGGACACCAATGGAAAACATCAATTTATGTATATCTTGTTTTAAAAATATAGGCAATACAACAATCTGTCCGTATTGCGGTGCCGAGCAGAAAACGAGGCCTAAGGAAGCGTTTCACCTCTATCCTAAAACGATTTTAAAAAATCGATACTACATAGGTGAAGTAATAGGTTACGGCGGCTTCGGCGTAACATACAAAGCACTTGATATGCGCTTAAACGAGACCGTTGCCATAAAGGAGTATTTCCCGGCCGGATTTGTAAACAGAGTCCCCGGAGAGACCGATGTAATTAAGTTCCCCGGCGAAAAAGGCGAAAGATTTGAAGAGGGTAAAGAGAAGTTTTTAAATGAGGCCAGAAATACAGCGAAGTTTTCAGATAACCCCAACATTGTGAATGTCTATGATTTCTTTGAAGCGAACAATACGGCATATATGGTGATGGAGTATCTTGAGGGAATTCTGCTGAAAGATTACATTAAACAAAACAGCGGAAAACTTGATGTTAAATCTTCGCTTGAAATAACAAATAAAGTGCTTGACGGACTGAAAGAAGTCCATAAGGCAGGGATAATTCACAGAGATATAAGTCCCGATAATATTATGCTGACAACAGACAACAAGGTTAAGCTTTTTGACTTCGGAGCCGCACGTTTTTCTTCTACGGAACAGGAAAGCACTTATTCGATAATAATCAAGCAGGGGTATGCTCCGCCGGAGCAATATCGAAGTAAAAGTAAACAAGGCCCGTACACTGATATTTATGCTGTCGGGGCAATGCTTTACTCTATGCTCACAGGCAAAATTCCCGAGGAATCGGTTGACAGGCAGATAGAAGATACGCTTTCTCTTCCGTCAGAGATTGATTCGACACTTCCAAAGTATCTTGACAGCGTCGTTATGAAAGCCCTTTCGCTTAAAAGCGAACTTAGATTTCAAAATACAGAGCAATTTAAAGAGGCTCTTAACGGTAACCGTGCGGTTTTGATGCCGGCGGAAGAACTAAAAAAACGGCAGAAAAAAAGAAGTATTGCATTTGCCGTAATAGGAGCCGTAATAGCTGTTTGTATATGCGTCGGAAGTGTTTTCAAAGTAGTAACGGACGACATTGACTTAAATCATTACATAAAAGAAGATTCGGTTGTCGAAATGTGGGTACCGGTGAGCGACGATACGGAAAAAAGTGAAAAACAGAAAAGTATTTATGATGAAATATATAAAGAGTTTGCCCAGCAATTGACAAGCGATGAAGGCCATAAACCGTTAGATTCAGAGATAAATGTAAATATTACGTATATTCCGGAGTCTGAATATGCACAGGCTGTTGCGGATGCTGAGACAAGCAAAACTCTTCCCGATATTTTCAGAAGCGATCTTTTGGATGTTGATATAAAAAATGAGATCTCATGCGAACAAGTCGATTGGATTAAACAGAAAATCATAAAGAAAGATTATGTTTTGTATGATGACGATTTTTCGCCTTACGGTTTGCCGATATCGGTTGATGCTGCCACGATGTATATCAATAAAAAATATGATACCGATAATATATTGTCAAATGCAACGTCTGTGGATTCCATAACGTCAAAAGCGGACTCTATCAAAAACGGAATAATTCCGATAGTTGCAAATCCGGATTGCGATATATTTGATTCGGATAAAGAGAAAATAATTGCCGCAAACGGTGTAGCGGACAGCAGCGCGTTTGAACTTTTCACAGACGGTAAAGCGGCATGTTATATAGGAAAAATCTCAGAGTTGCCGAAAATTAAAGAATCCTCTCTAAGTTGGTATGCACTGGAATACCCCTTAGGGGTGAAAGAAACATATAAAGCGGCGGAGGTATGGTGCGTAAGTGCCGAAAATCATGACAGCACAAACTATGCGGCACTATATGCTTTATCGTGGCTGTTGTCCGAAGATGCGCAGGAGACAATGTACATAGATAACAGCAGCTACGTACCGCTGAATAAAAATGTTTTGGACGTCTACGTTGATGAGACACATAAAAATGATTCTTTAAGCTATTTGAAAGATATAAGCTTATAGCTTTCGTTTTCGGAAAGGGGAACAAAATGGGAAAATTCAGATGCATGGGCTGCATGGAGGAATACGATGACAATACAACAGTATGCCCGTACTGCGGCTATGTAAAAGGGACTCCGGCAAAAGAAATATATCAGCTTCAACCGGAGAGTATACTGAGCGGAAGATATATTATAGGTAAGGTTTTGGGTTTCGGCGGCTTCGGTATAACATATATCGCTTGGGACAGCGTATTGGAGAAAAAGGTTGCCGTAAAAGAGTATTTGCCGAGCGATTTTGCAACAAGAATGCCGGGGCAAACCTACGTATCGGTATATGAGGGCGAAAAAGAGGAACAATTTAAGTCGGGACTCAGAAGCTTTATTGAGGAATCACAGCGACTTGCTAAATTTAATTCCGTAGACGGAATAGTCAATATTTATGACAGCTTTGCGGAAAACGGCACGGCATATATAATTATGGAATACCTTGACGGTCGTACTTTGAAGTCTATTTTGAAAGAAAAGGGAAAAATTCCGTATCAGGAGGCCATAGGATATGCTCTGCCGGTGCTTTACGCGCTTGAAAATGTACATAAAGCCGGAATAATTCACAGAGATATAGCACCCGACAACATCTTTATAACAAATGACGGTAAAGTGAAACTGCTTGATTTCGGTGCCGCAAGATACGCCACAACTCTGCATTCAAAGAGTCTTTCGGTTATTTTAAAACCGGGATATGCGCCGGAAGAACAGTACAGAACAAGGGGCAATCAAGGTCCGTGGACGGATGTGTATGCTATGGCGGCTACACTTTATCGTGCCGTAACGGGCGTAATCCCTGAGGATTCACTTGAAAGAACAGCCAATGACACAGTCAAGGAACCGTCAAAACTCGGGATAAAATTACCGCAGAATATTGAGAACGCCATAATGAATGCTCTGAATATAAAGGCGGAGGACAGAATACAGTCCGCCAAGGAGTTCGCAGACGCTTTGGCCTGTCTCTTATACACATCTCCGAGCCCACGAGACCGATCAGTATCTCG
>ENA-OZZA01000444-OZZA01000444.1-human-gut-metagenome-genome-assembly--contig:-NODE-444-length-12541-cov-4.264376_pt1 | contig 12541 bp, 9 predicted proteins | sample MGYA00243640_ERZ654137 | MGnify/ENA primary metagenome ERZ654137 (study PRJEB26926, sample SAMN06165045) | human gut metagenome | biome: ENVO:00009003; feature: ENVO:2100002; material: ENVO:00002003... | reverse complement strand
GTCCTGAGGCCGGGTCGGTTCTCGATGCAATATTACAACCGTCTGGAGATGAAAAAAAGCCCGCCGAACGGACTGGGGCGGACCAGAGCGGACATTGGAAGCGAGGCATTTCAGTTGATTGTATCTTGCATCATGAAAGGCAGGTTTTCTTATTCCGTTCATTATTCCGATACAAACCGCATGAAACGGAAAACGGTATTTTGAATGGTTTAAAACATAAAACCAAACATACACGCTTTACGACAGTATAGCTGACAATCAATCTCAAAAACGTTGCACCATGGATTCATTGAAAGAAACAGACAAACCCGCACCCAATCCTTCGAAGCATCTCCGTATCGAAGTCGATGAGGAGCTGATGCGTCAGATGATCGCCGGACAAGCCCCTTTGGATTCGAAAGTCGTCCGCAGGATTCCCGAACCGAAAGAAGGCGCAGAAGAAACGATTCAGGAGCCTGTGCCAAAATCCGAGATCGACGAATCGTTTCCGTCGGTCGTCCCTACCGCTGTGGCTGCAGGGAAAGATGCATCCGGGTTTCGTCGTAAAAAGCTCACGCTACCGGATTTTGAACGCACGTTCTTCGCACCAGCGGATTGCCGTAACCGCTCGGCGATCTACGTCAGCGCCCCAACCAAGGGCAAAGTGTCGGCAATCCTCCACCTGCTGGGAGACGACTCGACTAGGCTTACGGCGCTGGTCGACAATATGCTACGCTTTGTCATGAGCATTTACAGCGACGAACTGAATTATCTCCACGAGAAGAAGAATAGCAGAAGACCGTTTTGAAAAAGCGGAGGTATTTCGACGGCAGATAGCAGGACGGGAGGGGGCCGTCGAACGGACAGACCGATTGCGGCTGAACATCAGACCCGGATCGTCAGGAGCTACAGAATGTCGCCTTTTCCGACGGTAGCGACCAGCAAAACGCCGGGGATGGAAATATGCAAGGCTCGCCCAGGCGATTCGCATGGCCTTGCGGATTTTCATCTCCGGCATTTAATTCCCTGCCGGCGGAAAGAGATGACGATATTCCGGGATCGAGGGGAGCGTAACTCAAACTGAATCCTATTCTCCCATTTACACAAAATTATGGACACTGCCTATTACTATATCTTGCAAAATCATTATACGACTGACTCTTCCAACTTACCCATAGCTATCTCATTCAATTATTTTCGTTCCACTTCTTACACTGCTCCATAATCGTATTCAAAGCATCTTCCTGCCCTGCAGGCGGATAATCATACTTTTTCAACAACCGTTTGACAATACGCCGCATTCCGGCACGAGCACTCTCCTTCATATTCCAGTCGATCGTTTTGTTACGCCGGAGTGCATCCGTCAGCTCACGTGTAATAGCGATCAACTGATCGTTGGAATAGAAATCTTTTACAGCCTCAGGCTTGGTCAACGCATCATAAAAGGCAAGTTCTTCGCTGTTCAGATTAAGCGACTCGCCGGCCTTTTCGCCGAAAACGATCTCACGGGCTATTTTCAGTAATTCTTCGATAACCTCTTCGTTCGTCAGCATCCCTTTCAAATAGCGGCTCATGGCATCGGACAGAATTTCCGAAAACTTCTCGGCTCGTACCGTATTCGTTCGCTGATATAGTTGTACCTGCTCTGCAATCAACCTACGCAATAATTCTACGGCGAAGTTCCGTTCCTTCATCCGGGCAACCTCTTCCAGGAATTTCGAATCGAACAAAGAGAACTCCTCCTTGATATCGGAGAAAAGATTAATTACCCCTTCGCTCTTGATACTCTGCTTGAGCAATTCATTAATACGCCCGTTGATCTCACGGAACGAAATCTTACCCTTGCCCTCCACGCGCGTCAGTAATGTGCGCACCGCCTCAAAATAGGCAGCTTCGATACGTTGCTCATAATTCAGTAAACTCTGACAAAGCGACAATGCCTGCCGCAGCAGCAGCGCCTCTTTGATATAGAGTTTTTTCGTTTCCATCCGCTCGGGGGACTGCATGAAATCGACACCTCCGCTGATGGCTTTCGCCCGCTCCAAATCAGACTTACCGAAGAAAGCACCATAATCGAATCCATACATCAGATCACGGCAAACGTCCAGTTTCTTCTGAAACTCCGGATAGGCGGTTTTAGCCACATCCGTATCACCATAATTTTTGCGGTCACGGTATGTATAATCGTTCATCGCTGTCTTCAACGCCGAAGCGATACCCACATAATCCACAACCAAACCACCTTGTTTATCCCCGAACACACGATTCACACGAGCAATAGCCTGCATTAGATTGTGTCCGGACATCGGTTTATAGACATACATCGTCGAAAGCGAAGGTACGTCGAAACCCGTAAGCCACATATCAACTACGATGACGATTTTCAACGAGCTGTCGTTGTCTTTGAACCGCTTCTCCAACTCTTTCTTGTGGGAATCATTTCCAATAATCGCCCGCCAGTCTTCCGGATCTTTATTACCGGAAGTCATCACAACAGCCAGCTTGTCACTCCACACCGGGCGCATTTCGAGAATCCGACGGTAAATCTTGATCGCTATCGGCCGCGAATAGGCTACTATCATCGCCTTACCCGTCTGCTCGTATTGCCGGAATTCCTCATAGTGTTTTACGATGTCCTCGCACAATGATGCCACCGTCGCGTCAGCTCCAAGGATCGAGTCGAGCCGCCCCAATTCACGCTTGCTTTTCTCAATGACATACTCTTCCGCCTCCTCAGCCATCGCATCATACTCCGCATCAATACGCCGCAAGGACTGCTCGTCGAGTTTCAGATTGATTACACGGCTCTCGTAAAATACCGGCCGTGTCGCACCGTCCTCCACCGACTGCGTCATATCGTACACGTCGATGTAATCTCCAAACACTTCGCGTGTCGACCGATCTTTTTGCGAAATAGGCGTTCCGGTAAACCCGATATAGGTAGCATTCGGCAACGCATTACGCACCAGACGCGCCGCGCCGATTACAACTTTGGCTTGCGTTACCCCGTCAGCATCCGTAACCATTCGGACCCTCTCCTCCAATCCATATTGACTGCGATGCGCCTCGTCGGCCATAACGACTATGTTTCGTCGTATCGAAAGCGGTTCTTCGCTCTCCTCGAATTTCTGCATCGTCGAGAAAAAGATACCGTTCGCTTCGCGTCCCGCCAATAATTCCCGAAGATGAGCCCGACTTTCGGCTTGCACGGGTGTCTGACGCAAAAAATCCCTGCAACAAGCGAACTGCCGGTACAACTGGCCGTCCAAATCGTTACGGTCTGTCAGCACGACAATCGTCGGCGACGACATCGCCTGCTGCAACTGCTTGGCGAAAAAGACCATCGACAATGACTTTCCGCTGCCCTGCGTATGCCAAAACACGCCACCCCGACCATCCGTCTCAGCTGCTTTGACCGTCGAAAGCACAGCCTTGCGTACGGCATAAAACTGATGATAAGCACTTAATATCTTAACGCGCTGTTTACCGTCTTTCGAGTAACAAATAAAATTCCGCAACAATTCAACAAACCGCGTTTTTTCGAACATTCCCGCGAAAAGCACATCGAAATTCGCGCTATGGGTATCTTCATAACTCCCATCTACCGTTTTCCACTGCATAAAACGGTCTTCACCCGCTGTGATCGTCCCCGCCTTAGTCATCGCCTGATCGCTCATCACACAAAAAGCGTTATAGATAAAGAGTGACGGAATCTCCTGCATATAGTTACGCAATTGTGCATAAGCTTCCGACACGTCTGTATTCTCACGCGATGGCGATTTGAGCTCGACCACCACCAGCGGCAATCCATTGACAAATACGATCATATCCGCACGCCTTACCGAGTGCCCATCGACCGTCCATTGATTAGCGATCGTAAACCGATTATGTAACGGTGAATCGTAATCGACAAGCCGGACATTTGCGGAACATTGCTCGCGGCCATCGAAATAATTGACAGCTACGCCATTTTGCAAGTAATCCGTGAACAATTCATTCTTCTGTACCAACGTTCCGCCCTCATAGGTCCGAATTTTCACCATAGCTTCGTCAATAGCGGCCTGTGGCAGTCCACGATTGATCTGCGGCAACACAGCCTCCAGCACCTCCACGTAAAGCGGTTCTGCATAGTCGCGCATTACATTGGGACCGTACACATAATCATAGCCTAATTGCTCTCGAAACAACTCGAGAATAGCGTTTTCAAAATCATCTTCGGTGAAGTGCATATAATTGTTATTTTTTCACATACAAGTTAACAAGTTGTGATACCATATTACGCGCAGATTGCGTTGCGACATCAGAACTAATAGATTGTAAAGACAGGCTTCGTTTGATTTTACGTCTCAAATCACTAATGGTCGCTTCCTTATTGGCCCAATCTATATATTCGGTTTGCCGTGTAATAATTCGAAGAACATTCTGTTTTATAGCATCATCTGAAATATATTGTGATACGATATCATAAATAGCCTTATCAACTAACTCTTCTTTCACTACGGATTCAGCTATCTCAACACCTTCCTTCGATTCTTCAGCTTTTATTGCATCAAAATCTATCTTTTCAAAAGATGAAGCGCTTCTGACATTAGATTTACACATACTATATTTGATATATGCCATCTGATGCTCCAACTCCGGAAATAAAGCCCCTTGGTTTATATTGTAGAAATTCAATTCTTCTAAAAGGCTTTCCTTGCTTCCGGCCGGTATGATTATCCTTTCGCTCGCAAACTGGCTATTTAAAGAACAACTGCTCTTTTCGATCCGACTGGCGCCGTAATCAGATTTATTGAGTGGAATATTAATGCTACCCGAAAGCAAAAAGGCTCCGCTCTGCCGAATCAAACGTTCATTGTTGAATGTCGATATAACAAAGTAAGCATTTTGCATCACCTTTGCCAGTTCCTCAAAATCCTCGGCTTGTTTTATTTGACTGCGTAATCCTAATTTCTCGACCAATTGATGCAATACAATATCTCCGTTGAAATCCATTTCCGCAATTCGAGCCAACAGATCAATATCATCTGAATTATGCTTATGTCCATAAGCCCGTCTATAATAAACAGCCCCATCGACATCATATTCATTATCAAATGAATGATCGGAGTCGACATCAATAGTATCAGATTCTTTATAATTCTTGTCGTAGTTTTCTTTATCTTCACATTTCGCACACGCAAAATACAACGCGACTAAAGGATTTAGCGTTACATCCAACATTCTGGTTGGCAGTCCATAATGTTGTAATTTTGTCAGTCGTTCAAATGCGCTTCGGCCACCAAATTCAAAAGGAGCACGAGCACAAGCTTCGGATATAATATCGGATTCAATCGTCAGGTTATTCTCTCTAAACAAACATGGGCGCACATCCCAATTTTTATTGGATTGGCCCCTGAAAAAGAATCGCTCATTGCTACCTTCATTGGCAGCTTGCAACTGAGAAATATATGCAACATATTCCGACAATGTATTGACGATTACATTGCCGTTTGAATCAATATTAAGATCTAATTCCATTAGAAATCCCAGTTTAATACAAATATAGCAAAAATAGAAATTACAATAGTAACTTTGATAAATGATAATTTAGAGGAGCAGGCCAAAGCGTTGTTTAAGTCGTGGTTTGTGGATTTCGATCGAAACGAATGGGTTCACTGTGAATTAGGAGATATCACACTTATTACTGCTGGAGGTGATAGGCCTTCAAAATATACTAATAAAAAGACTATTGAGTGTCATGTTCCTATATATTCTAATGGAATAGATAATGAAGGATTATATGGTTATACAAATGTTGCAAAAATTCATGAGGAAAGTATAACTATTTCTGCAAGAGGAACTATAGGTTATGTCTGTTTGAGATTAGAACCATATGTTCCTATTGTCCGGCTAATTTCAATAATCCCTAATAAAAAAGAGTTGTCTGCAAAATATTTATACTTGTGGGCATTAACTCAGAATATTACAGGAACGGGGACGACTCAGCAACAATTGACTGTTCCGATTTTCAGAAAAACTCCAATATCAATACCCTCTGACACTAAATTGAAGCAATTTAACTCTATTGCTGATCCTTTATTTAGTCAAATTGAATCTAATAAAAAAGAAAACATAAAATTATCCACTCTCCGTGATACCCTTCTACCCAAACTCATGTCCGGCGAGCTCTCCGTCGAGGAGGTTTCCTTCGATTAGCTTGCTAAATTATCATTTATACGCTTATTGGTCTCTATTTTTTCGTCAATTGAAGAAAGAATAGAGACTATTTTTTGTTGAGTTTTAATATCAGGAATTGATATATCTTGTTCCTGAATAAAACTGTTGAAATCTAAATTCTTAATGCCGGTTGTGCCATTCTCATAGGGGAACATAGCATCTTTATTGTACAGATAAAGCCAGTAATTAAAAAGATATTCAGGTTGGATGCCCGTTGCTGTGATGGCTTTACAGAAGTTAGAACATATCAAAGGCTTACTATATCGGGATAATATTTTATCGGATATTAGCGCAATGCGCCCCGTTGACTGCGTTGGACTCCCGCCGGATATTTCAATTATTAAATTATTAGCAGATAAAATCTTTGATGTCGCTTTTTTATTATGGATAAAACGTTGTGGCATTTTGCCGACATTGCCTTTGCAAAGTTCGGGAATGTCAGCCCCTCTCACACATAATACTTCTGTTGTATAGTTCTCTGTGGGGGAGCCTTTGCCCCAATCACCACTTTTGACTTCTGATATTACATCCTTTATTTTGCAGGTTACTCGTGTCATACCTAATTTATATATTTCCGATGTGAGATTTTGACATTGCTTTGATTAACCATTGCATAGTGCATTGTCGTGTCGATTTTGACGTGCCCCAATAGCTTTTGTACCTGTTCGACCGGCATCCCTTTATCAATGGCCATTGTAGCAAGTGTTCGGCGGAATTTATGCGGATGAACTTTGTGAATCGAAACTTTGCGGCCGAGTTGGCGGAGACGTAACTCTACTCCGCTAATTTTAAGCCGATTATGCGGCTTGGCAATGGATACGAAGAGTGCCGGATTGTCATCTGTCCGGCTTTCGAGGTATTGTTTCAGATGAATTTTTGTGCGGGCGTTGAAATAGACTTCCCGTTCTTTGTTGCCTTTACCGAAAACGACGCACTCGCGTTCGTGAAAGTCTATATCTTCTCGATTAATTTTTACCAGTTCGCCGACGCGGATACCGGTAGACGATAGCATGTCTATGATTGCCAGATCTCGTATATGGGTGCAATTGTCCCGCAAAATTTCAAGATTTTCATCGGATAGCACCTCTTTAATTAAGGAGCCGGTTTTAACTTTATGGATGCGTCTCACCGGGCTTTTAAGAATATAATCTTCGTCTTCGAGCCATGCGAAAAAGCTTGAGAAAATTCTGCGGATATTGTCTATGGTAACTTTTGACGATTGGTTATTCGATTGGTATGATGCAAGATAACATCGTAGGTCGGTTGTTGTTATATCGACGATATTCTTGTCGATCTGCCGTAACATATATTCGATAGTCGAACCATAATATTTCAGTGTTTTCTCGGAGCATCCCTCGACGCGCTTGGCTGATATAAATAGCGTTTGCAGTTGAGAATTAGCCTTGATTCGTGCTTCGCTATCCGGAAGCTTTTCTGCGATGTCAATATTCTGCAATGTGCGATTCAGCACGTTGCATAAGATGCTCATTTGATCTGCCGTAATGACGGTATGCATCGCGGTTTTAATTTCGTTAATTAGTTTTTCTTTCATGACTGCGTTTGTATTATTGAAATTGATAAAGTTACGCAGTCCATTGAAATACACACAAAGATAACCGATAAATGATAATTTAGAGGAGCAGGCCAAAGCGCTGTTTAAGTCGTGGTTTGTTGATTTTGAGCCGTTCAAAAACGGTCCCTTTGCCGATTCCGAATTAGGGAAAATTCCTCAAGGGTGGACGATAGGAACATTATCAGACGTAGGAGACGTTATAGGAGGTGGTACGCCCTCTAAAGCAGTGTCCGAATATTATACAAACGAAGGTATAGCTTGGATTACACCAAAAGATTTATCAACAAATAATTGTAAATTTATATCCCGGGGAGAAACTGACATCTCCGAACTCGGTTATAAAAATAGCAATGCCAAGTTAATGCCTCGGGGAAGTATTTTATTTAGTTCAAGGGCCCCAATTGGTTATATATCCATTGCCAAGAACGAAATATGCACAAATCAAGGTTTCAAATCCATCGTTCCGCAAAAGGCCGGGACTTGTTTTATATATTATTTTTTACGAAATAACACCTCAAAAATAGAATCAATGGCATCCGGTTCTACGTTCAAAGAAGCATCCGGAGGACTGATGAAATTATTGAAAGTTATTATCCCGACTAAAGAAATACTAACTAATTTTGAAAAAGCCGTCCAACCTTTATTTGATATGCAAGAGAATAATGAGGACGAAAGCATTCGTCTTTCTGTCCTCCGCGACACCCTTCTGCCCAAACTCATGTCCGGCGAGCTCTCCGTCGAGGAGGTTTCCTTCGATTAGCTTGCTAAATTATCATTTATCCGTCGATTGAGTCTGATCTTATTATCGAGAGAAGATAATATAGCTACAACTTTTTTCTGCACATCTATTGCGGGGATATTTACAGGCCATTGCATAATCTGTTTTTTGTCCCCTCGAGGCATTTTACACCCTTTTGCTCCCGACATTACGTAATCGAAAAACGCTTGCTGGCTCAACAGATAGTATAAATATTTGCTATCTGTATTTTCTTTTGCACGAATACACAAGACATCCGCAGAGCACCCACCGCACCTATCAGCACACCATATTTTTTGGAAATATGGCCGAATATTAGAGATCAAAATATCTCCAATTTTATATTCAATTGTAGTTCCAGGCGGTATTATTGTAGATTCACTTATACCACCTTTATTGGGTAACATATTTTCCGTAGAGATATAATTCATACTACTCGTTGTGCGATTATTTACATAGTCACATACATGTTCTAATTCACATACATTTTTTAAGTCATTAAGAATTAAGCCCATATTTGCTACAATTTATACCCAATACTACCTAACTGTTTTTTGATCTCTGCCTCCAGCTCGTGCGACTTTTCAAATAGTCCAGAAAGCTCGCCCGTCAAGCGTGTCATTTTCTCCTCAAACGGTTCGGTGTCCTCCTCTTGCGCAGCAATGCCCACATAGCGACCGGGCGTGAGAATAAAATCCTGCTTGGCAATTTCTGCGACAGAGGTAACCGCACAAAATCCTTTTTCATTCTCCAATTTTCCAGCAACATAAGCATTATAGGTGTCGGCAATGCGCTGAATATCGCCGCGCTTTGTCGGATCGACCGTGTCACTATCGGTCAATTCGCGCAATTTGCGCGTTACCATTGTACCTAAGTTACGAGCGTCAATAAAAAGGGTTTTGCCCTTTTGTTTCTTATCCTTGTTGAAAAACCAGATTGACACCGGAATCTGCGTTGTGTAAAACAATTGCGGCGGCATGGCTACGATACAATCAACCAAATCCGCTTCGACCAATCGTCGCCGGATTTCGCCCTCACCGCCACTCTGGCTCGACAGCGAGCCGTTGGCCAGCACAACGCCCGCACGTCCCGTCGGGGCAAGGTGGTGGATGATATGCTGAATCCACGCAAAGTTGGCATTGCCGTTGGGCGGCGTACCATATTTCCAACGCACATCATCCGCCAGCTTATCCGCCCCCCAATCGCTCAAATTGAACGGTGGATTGGCCATCACGAAATCGGCCTTCAGAGTTGGATGGCAATCATTGAAAAAGGTATCCGCATTATATCGACCGAGATCGGCCTCAATACCGCGAATCGCCAAGTTCATCTGCGCCATTTTCCATGTCGTAGGATTGGAATCCTGACCATAAACCGATATATTATTGATATTTCCAGAGTGACTCTCGATGAATTGTGCAGACTGTACAAACATACCACCCGAACCGCAGCAAGGATCGTAAACACGACCTTTATAAGGTTGTAATACGTTCACCAACGTCTTAACGATACAAGCCGGAGTATAAAACTCACCTGCCAATTTTCCTTCTGCCTCAGCAAACTTCGAAAGACAATATTCGTAAGCACGACCCAAAATATCTTTCGAATCGCCGTGCTCATGCATCCGAATATTTGTAAACAAATCGACAACTTCACCCAAACGGCGTTTGTCGAGCTCGGGACGCGCGAAGTTTTTCGGAAGAATATCTTTCAACCGCTTATTTTCCTTCTCAATCGCCCGCATCGCATTATCGATGATCGTTCCAATTTCGGGAGAGTGTGCATGAATGGCAATAGCTTCCCAACGGGCTTCTGCCGGAACATAAAACACATTCTCAGCCGTATATTCATCCTTGTCTTCCTCAAAGCCCTCCCCTTCGGCAACAAGCTGTTGATATTTAGCTTCGAATTTGTCCGAGATGTATTTCAGGAAAATAAGTCCCAATACAACGGATTTGTATTCCGATGCATCAATATTTCCGCGCATCTTATCCGCCGCCTTCCATATTTCCTTTTCAAAGCCGATGTCGGCTGTATTCATCGCTGCCATTGTATAGAATATTTTAGGTAAAGGTACAAAATCTTCCCATTTTTTTCGCTTTCCCGCAAAGGAATAAACCTTAGAAACAGTATCCGCAAGGCTCGCATAGCGATTTGCAGGACCTTGCGGATATTGTTTTCTCAACTAAATTTTAGGGGGGGGGTACAGCTTAGTTGTTCTTATTCAATAAAAACGCATTTTTCTTGTCAAATCCCCACTCATAAATGTATTCGGCACCTTCAATCCGGATAATGAACACGGCACGCTCTCCTTTAATCCATGCTACATGAACAAATCCGGATACGGATTCTCCGGGATATATCGTGTTTTTCTTCAAATATCCCAGCTTTTTGACCTGTTGTTCGTCCTGCAAGGCCTGACCGAAATCAGCGATCCGCTGCTGTGAGGCCATGTTGGCCTGATAGGCCGCAGAGGGATTATAAGTCGTAGTCGTATAAGACGAATAACCGCCGTAGCTGCTGTAACCGGTCGTCGTGGAGGTCGAATAACCTGCGCCGGCAGCAGCCATTCCTTCGCTGACACCCATCAAAACAGCGGCCCAGGTCTGCGACCGGTTCACTTTCTTCAGATAGCTATCGCAAGACCAGACCTGCAGATCGGTGGCGACATCGTGTTCGTCTACGGAATAGGCCGTCATATCGGTCTCCGGATTGAATTCGACCGGCGTCAATGAATTATTGGAGATAATCAGATCGACCCGGTGCCACTTGCCGTAATCCCGGACGATGGCATCCGTCAACGCGATCGTCAATCCGTTTTTGAAATAGACTTCCCAGGGCACACCGTCCCGATAATCGACCGAACGCTCCGTTATGACCGGAGATTCCCATACCGGCATGTCGTCCGCAATGCGGAATTTAAGCGTGTTCCCGCTGCCGTCCGCCAGCAAATAATAATCATGAACCGGCAGCCCTGCACGATATTCCACCATTCGGCAGGAGCCGTCTCCGTTGTATGCCTCGTACATCCCGGACAATTCGCCGCCGGCATACGACGCACGTGTTTTCAACGTTCCATTCTCGTCGTATTGCCGATATTCGCCTTCCAACAATCCTTCCGAATAATATGATTTTTCCGACATGCGACCATTCTTGAAATAGGAAACAACATCTCCGTCAAACACCGTCCGGCGATCATCAAGCGTATCGATTGTCTGAAAACGCCCTTCTCTCCGCAATTCTCCCGAAATATAAAAATCCTTGAACATTTTGAGCCCCGCCGCATCCGCAGGATAAAGCGCCAGTCGATAATAATCGGCAAAAACCGGATTTCGCACCGTCATCCCCGAACGGCTATAGTAGAGTGTATCTATCCGCTCCTGCGACAAAGCACCTTTGCCTACCACTAGCAACAATACAAACAATAAAACTCGGTTCATAAAATGACTAGGCTTCATAGGTTTCATCACTTTTCCGATATCCGACACGCTGTTATCGTGTCAATTGTTCTTATTGATCAGATTCACCACAACCTTCGTCATCACGTCTTTTTCCTCCGTGCGGCTCTCGGCAATCATCAGCGTCAGGGCGACCAGTGTATTGTTATCCAAAAGGCGCGAACCGTCAGCACGGTAAAGAATCCGATTGTTTTCCAAGAACCAAAGGAACAGGAAAGCGGCGATACGCTTGTTACCGTCGCTGAACGAATGGTTTTTAACCGTCAGATAGAGCAGATTAGCCGCCTTCTCCTCAACGCTCGGATAGAGGTCCCGCCCGCCGAAAGTCTGGTAAATTGCGCCCATCGTGCTTTTGAACGACTCGTCCTTCTCGTGGGCGAACAGCTCGCTGCCTCCGAACTTGTCGCGTAACACCTGTAACGCCTCCATCGCATTTTCATAGGTCGCATGAAACGGCTCCTCGGTCGTAGTAGCCGACACTTCCAACTGCTGATAATCGTAGCGGTCGAGCGTATCGAGACCGTAAGTATAGTCCGTAATCTGTCTCTTATACAC
>ENA-OZZA01000418-OZZA01000418.1-human-gut-metagenome-genome-assembly--contig:-NODE-418-length-12970-cov-6.974216_pt1 | contig 12970 bp, 9 predicted proteins | sample MGYA00243640_ERZ654137 | MGnify/ENA primary metagenome ERZ654137 (study PRJEB26926, sample SAMN06165045) | human gut metagenome | biome: ENVO:00009003; feature: ENVO:2100002; material: ENVO:00002003... | reverse complement strand
CATTTATCGTTTTTCGATATGCAAATAAAAGACCTTTTTTTGGTATGACAAAGAAAAACAGAAAATATTTATCGAAAAACAATAAAAAAAACGCGTTTTACGATAAATATACAGAAAGCAAACACTTCAAACGGGAAAATACATAGAACTGCAAGGAGATAAATGACCTTATCGCCTTATGTTTATAAAGAAAGAATGGATTTAATCTCCACCTCGTCACGGTGAAGCTGGGCAATAAGTTCTTCTATACTGTCGAATTTCAGTTCAGGACGGGTGCGGCGCACAAAGGAAAGACGCATCGGCTGCTGATAAATGTCAGCATCAAACCGGAATATATGGACCTCAATACTGCGATCGGGGCCGTTCTCCAACGTAGGTCGGTAGCCAATGCTTAGCATACCGCCGTACTCCTTGCCTTCAACACAGACACGGACGGCATACACACCATCGCAGGGAATCAGCTTGTCAGAATCGGAAACACGGAGATTAGCCGTAGGAAAACCTATCTTACGCCCCACCTGATAGCCGCCGACAACCGTACCGTCCAAAAAGAAATCATATCCCAGATACTCGGCAGCTTCCGAAACGTTTCCCTCCAGCAACAGACCGCGAATAGCCGAGGAGCTGACAGTAACCTCCGTTACCGATGTCTCCTTACTATAAGAATACGCGCGCGCAAGAAGCACCTCCATACCCAATTCGCGACCATAGTGCACATAGTCTTCAAAACCCTCGCTGCGGTTATGCCCGAAACGATGGTCGTACCCCACTACCAAAGCTTGTATCTGATAGCGATCCTTCAGTATGGACATGAATTCCCGTGCCGAAAGCCGGGCTATTTCAGGAGTAAAATCAAGCATCATGCAATAATCCACCCCAGTCTTGGCAAGCAGGGAAACTTTCTCATCACAAGTGGTCAATAACTTCGGATGATAATCGGCCTGCATCACTTTACGCGGATGTACCGGAAAAGTCACGACCGACGAAGCAAGCCCACGCCCGGCAGCTACCGCACACACTTGCTCTATCAGGTAGCGGTGTCCCCGATGTACTCCGTCAAAGAAACCGATAGTGGCTACACTTGGACGGGAACCAATGTCCGATGTTTCACAAAACAACTGCATGTCTCCAATCCTCGTGGGCCTTTGGCGTATAGGTAGAAATACCCAACGCCTCCGCTGTCCGGCAATTGGCCTCAGAATCGTCAATGAAAAGAGTCTCGTTGGGAAGAATACCGGTCTCATCCAGTACTTTCTGAAATATATCGGCATCCGGTTTTGCCATCTTCATCTCATAAGAGAGATAGATATGCTCAAAAAAGTCCTCTGCACGGAAAGCCTTGTAGCGAAACGCGTGCAGACACGACCATTGCCAATGGATTTCATTGGTGTTGCTCAGCAGATAGACAACGTATTTTTTGCGCAGTTCCAACAGTAAATCCAATTTAAAAGTAGGAATACTCACCAGGAAACTGTTCCAGGCGTCATCTATCTGGGCATCAGTCACCGGTTTCCCTATCTTTCCACGAATCACTTCCCGGAACTCCGCACTGGTAATCAACCCTTTTTCATATTTCTGGAAGAAATCCTGCTGGTGATAGAGGTCCAACATGACTTCCACGTCCGGCAATCCCAGCTTTCTGAAATTCTCTAAACAGCGCTGGCGGTCCAAATCAATCAGAACTCCGCCAAAATCAATAATAAGGTTCTTGATTCCTCTTCTTTTCATCACTATTTCTGTGTTAAACGTCGGATAAGGCGAACCAGTTCACCTATCCACAAAACAAACGAGGTAGAAACGACAATCGTCATCCAAGTCATAAAATCGAGCGGCACTGTGCGGAATACAGCTCCACCAAACTGTACAATCAGTATCTGTCCGCCCAAAATGGCAAGTATAATCAGCTCCATGCCATAAGATTTGGAAATGCCCTTGAACGCCGAGTCCGAAGTGCCGAACACACGCGCATTGAACAAGTTCCAGAACTGAAGCATAACAAAGAATGTGAAGAACACAGTCAGCCGATAGGTAGTCATCCCTCCCTCCTCACTGTTAAACCAGAAGAGCATTCCCATAAGTAACACCAGGAAGGCAGACCCCATTCCCAGAATGTAATACCTCATGGACTTGGTTATAATGAAATCCGTACTCTTACGCGGTTTTTCCTTCATCACGCTCTCACTGGGTGGAATGGACGCCAGGGCCAGGGCCGCAAACGTATCCATAATCAGGTTCACCCACAACATCTGCGTGACGGTCAAAGGAAGCGTCGTACCCACCAGTGAACCCAGGAGAACGATAAACAAAGCCACAAAATTGATAGTCAGTTGAAAAACAATGAAACGCTGTATATTCTTATATAAAGAACGTCCCCACATCACGGCCGTACCTATACTGTTGAAGGAGTCATCCAGCAACGTGATGTCGCTGGCCTCCTTGGCAACGGAAGTCCCGGTACCCATCGAAAGTCCCACTTGCGCATGGTTCAACGCAGGAGCATCATTCGTGCCGTCACCCGTCACAGCCACTACCGCACCTTTCTGCTGCAACAGTTGCACCAGACGCTGTTTGTCTGTGGGGCGTGCACGCGACATTATCTTCAAGTCCATCACACGGTCCAATGCCTCCTCATCCGTCAATTCGGCAAATGCAGCTCCCGTAATGCGGTTCTTTTCCGTATCCTCCGGTTTCCACAGACCAATCTGGCGTGCTATCTCGGTAGCCGTACCCGGTGTATCTCCCGTCACAATCTTCACTCCGATACCTGCCGACTGGCATTTGGCAACGGCCGCAGGCACATCCGGACGGATAGGGTCACTGATGGCAACCACACCGAGGAACGACAAGTCATTTTCAGCAACCAATGACACACAATCAGACGCTTCCGCATCATCCACAATCTTGAATGCAAAGCCAAGTGTACGCATAGCCATATTCTGGTAGTTGAGCAACTGAGCCTCCACTGTAGAACGGTATTCCACCGCATCCACACGCTTGCCGTCCAACATGACATCCTTGCATTTACCCAAAACAATCTCGGGAGCTCCCTTCACATACAGCACCTTCTTCCCAATCAGGGGGGATTGCACCAGGGTAGCCATGAATTTCCTTTCCGTAGAGAAAGTCAGCTGGTCGATAACCGTAGCTTTCTCACGCAGCGCCAGATAGTCGCATCCTTGGCTGTTCAGCCAAAGCAGCAGTGCCACCTCCGTGGGGTTACCCACCCCTTTCGGCTTCTCGCCAGTCACCTCTTCTTCCAGGAAAGCAGTGGAGTTAGCACTGATACCTTCCATTACCAGCTTGCTGAGGTCATCATTCCCCAGCTGCCCGTTATTCTTCAAACCATAGAAATTGGGTTCATGCACCTGCATCAGATTTTGGGTCAATGTACCGGTCTTGTCGGTACAAATCACTGTAATGGCTCCCATCGTCTCGCATGCATGCATCTTGCGCACCAGGTTGTTGGTGGAGAGCATGCGGCGCATATTCAACGCCAGACTGAGTGTCACGCTCATCGGCAAGCCTTCGGGCACAGCCACCACAATCAGGGTAACTGCCATCATAAAGTATTGCAAAGTAGCCTGCAAGGCCGGCAGCCAATCACGGAAGGTATGAAATGAAGAAAAGTCATAAACCAGTACCACATCCTTTACAAAGAAAATGAGAAAAGCCAGACCCGCTACGGAAAAGCCAATCTTTCCAATCAGATTGGCCAATTTGGTCAACTGAATATTCAGCGGAGTAGGTTCCGTATTCTGTTCGGTACTTTGACGTGCCACTTTACCGATTTCCGTAGCATCGCCCACAGCCTCCACACGCATGGTGCCATGTCCGTCCACCACCGTTGTACCGCGCAAAATGCGGTTGGAAGCATACGTAGCCTCTTCGTCAAAGTCAGCTTCTACGGTAATTTTCGTCACTACCGGCTCACCGGTCAGATTCGATTCGTTCACTTGCAGGGAAATGGCTTCCAGCAATTCACCGTCCGCCGGAACCTCTTCACCGGTTTCCAGCACCACTATATCACCCACCACTACATCTTTACGGGGAATCTCCTGCACATGTCCGTTACGAATTACTTTCACCAAAGTTTCTTCGTTCACTGCATTCAGCAGGTCAAACTTCTTTCCGGCATCATACTCAAAGAAGAAACCGATACCGGTAGCCAGCAGAATGGCTACTATAATGCCGATAGTCTCGGCATATTCATTCTCTACAATGGAAATAATCAAAGAAAACAGAGCGGCAACCAGCAATACCCTTACTACGGGGTCCTCAAACTTCTCCAGATACAATTTCCATAAGGAAGGCCGTTTAGGAGGCGTCAATAAATTTACTCCATGTTCGTCGCGGCTCTTCCGCACTTGTTCGTCGGTCAGTCCGACATGATAATAATCATCCTTTATTGCAGTCATGCAAGTCTTTAGGTTTAATTTTGGAACGCAAAAATACAATAATAATCCGGGAAAACAATACCTATATAATGATTAGTGATTAATTGACTGTCATTGATTCTCTTTTTCCCTCACCAGTTTCGGTCTGGTTGCAGGCTCCCACGGCAATGTGAACCAGAAAGTCGAACCTGCCCCTTCTTCCGATTCCACGCCTATTTCGCCCCCCAATTTGCGGACAATGGTCTGGCAAATGGAGAGTCCCAGTCCGGTACCGTTCTTTTCCTGCTTCAGCTTGACGAAACGTTCAAAAACATGTGGCAACTTTTCCTGGGGAATACCGGTTCCCGTGTCTTTTACGTAGAAATAGAGACCTTCCTCATAGGGTCTGAATCCGAGGGTAATACTGCCTTCCTGGGTGAACTTCAGGGCATTCGTCATAAAATTGGATACCACTTGTGCAAGCCGGTTTCTGTCTGTATGCATGGTATATTCCTTCTCAGAAGCCTCCCGGACAATCTGCACTCCACTACCCAGCTCAGCCACCCGCATACGGAACTGTTGTTCCAAATCGGACATCATCTGGTTGATGTCCACATCCGAGAACACAAATTCCAATGTTCCGGCTTCTATCTTCGAGAGGTCCAGAATATCAGCAATCAGCTGTTGCAGCATTTCATTGTTACTTTGCACAATTTCCAGGAACTGTGTCTTCTCCTCGTCTGTCGATGCAGAGGCCAGCAATTCCGAGAATCCGACAATTGCGTTCAGCGGGGTACGGATTTCATGGCTCATATTCGCCAGGAACACCGATTTGGAGCGGTCGGCATTCTCTGCCTTCTCACGTGCCAGTTTCAATTCAGCTTCCACTTGTTTCAGTCGGGTAATGTCATGCACGGTAATCACCATGCAGTCACGGTCCTCAATCTCCATATACTCGCCGGAAACATAAGCATTGCATTCCGTAGTTCTGCCTTCGCTATCCCTAAGATTCAGAATAGCTGCCAAATCCGTGAAGTTCTTCCGCACCACAAAGGCATTCTCTATGGCATTCCGCACGGGGCAGTGCTCACACAAATCGTGAGTGCCGCAACCTTCTGCTGCCGACAAGGCATTGTTACAGCGCAGAATATCTCCCACCCGTCCAGTTTCGGCAGGCTTTACAGCTCCGGTAATATCGTAGTAATTGGTGTAGAATACAGTGAAGTCGCGGTTTATCAGCAGTACATAGGCGTGCAGATTCCGCATAATCGCCCTGAACAGCTTGTCGGTCATTTTCATAAAATGTTGTTTTAATAGAGAACAAAAATAAACTATTTTTGTTCAACAATAGAACAAAAAGGGCTTTTAAACGTTATTATAAGAGAATAAACCTAAAAAAAGAAATTTATGGAAAAGTACATTTGCACTGTATGCGATTATGTCTATGACCCTGAATTGGGCGACCCTGAAAATGGAATAGAACCGGGAACATCTTTCGAAGACCTTCCCGAAGATTGGGTTTGCCCCTTGTGTGGAGTAGGCAAAGAAGAATTTGAGAAAGCGTCCTAAGACGCTTTCTTTTCTTTTATATCGCTGCTGGCCTCCACTACATTCACCACATAGTCGCCCAGCTTTTCACATTCTGCAATGATGTCCATATAGTAAACACCCATCTGGTAATCATATTCCTTGTTGTTCACATCCAAGATATTCTGATTCTTCAGCTGATTGCGGTAATTATTGATTTCATTCTCCAAATTAAAGGACTTGTTCACATCCGCGCCTGCATGCTCCGGATGTTCCACCACGACAATCATCTGCTCCAAGGCATCATCCGTCAGCTTCATCATGAAATGAATATGCTCGTACTGCTTCTCGGTGAAATCCTGATTGGTCTGGCGCTTGCGGTTGATGGTACGTGCCAGGTTATAGCAGCTGTCGCCGATGCTCTCTATCTCCGTCACTTCACGCAGCATGGCACGTATTTGCAACTTACTTTCCGAACTCAGGCGCCCTTCGGACACTTGATTCAGATAATTGGCAATCTCCAGCTCCATGCTGTCACTGATATTCTCGTACTTCTCCACACGGCTGAACACTTTGTTGAAATCATCATCCTTCTCCGTATGCAGCAAGTCCTGCACCATTCCGAACATACGGCGGGTACGTTCGGCAAAGAGATGTATTTCCTTGCTTGCCTGCAAGATGGACAGCTCTGCCGTAGAAAGCATACCGCCCGAGATAAAACGCAAGCGATATTCCTCGTCCTGCTCCTTCATTGGAATAATGGCACAGACCGTACGTTCGATAAACTTCACGAACCATATCAATATCAGCACGTTGCAGATATTGAAGCAAGTATGGAATGCCGAAAGCTTGAAGGATACGGCCACAGCCGGATCTTTAGTACCCATCACGTTCTCTACGAACCATGACACAGCCTCGGTAAAGGGGGTGAAAAGACACAACACCCATATCACACCAAACACATTGAATACCAAATGAGCCAAAGCAGCCCTCCTCGCCTGCGTATTACCGGTCAGCGCCGCAAGGTTTGCCGTGATGGTTGTACCGATATTCTCTCCCAAAACCAGTGCTGCCCCCAATTCGAAACTAATCCAGCCGTTGGCGCACATAATAAGCGTAATGGCCATAGTTGCCGCAGATGCCTGCACAATCATGGTCAACACCGTACCGATACCCACAAAAAGGAGTATGGAGATAAAGCCCATGTCGGTATAGTCCTGCACAAATGACAGCATATCAGGATTTTGGCTCAAGTCAGGAGCATTGTTTTTCAAATAGGAAAGCCCCATGAACAAGAATGAGAAACCGAAAATAAATTCACCGACAGACTTGCGGTTACTTTTTTGAGAGAAGAGGAGAGGAATGCCGAAAGCAAGAAGAGGAAGAGCAAAGGCGGCAATGTCCACCTTGAAACCTAAAGCTGAAATAATCCATGCCGTAACAGTCGTACCGATATTAGCACCCATTATGACACCTATGGACTGTGAAAGCGTTAACAACCCCGCATTGACAAAACTTACAACCATCACCGTGGTTGCAGAGGAAGATTGTACAAGTGCTGTAATCAGCACGCCCGTCAACACACCGGTCACTCTGTTGGTTGTCATTGCGGTCAATATTTTCCGCAGTCTGTCACCGGCAAATTTTTGAAGCCCCTCACTCATAATCTTCATTCCGTAAAGAAACAGTGCCAATGAGCCGAGTAGCTTTAAAAAATCATAAAAAGAATATTCCATCTTTAATTATTTAAGGTGTTTCATTCCTTCACGTGTTATAATGTCCTATATTTAACGTGTCAACCCACTAAAAACGAGACATCATGAAACACATGTTACAAATTTGTTGCAAAAATAATAATATTTCTAAAGAATTCCCTATAGGGAGCTCACTTTTGGATATTTATTACGGTTTTAATCTAAATTTCCCCTATCAGGTAGTCAGTGCAAAGGTCAACAACCGTTCCGAAGGGCTGAATTTCCGTGTATACAACAATAAGGATGTAGAATTTCTCGACATACGCGACTCCTCAGGTATGCGCACTTATGTCCGTTCCCTCTGCTTCATTCTTTACAAAGCTGTCAGCGAGCTGTTTCCGGAAGGAAAACTGTTCGTAGAGCATCCGGTATCCAAAGGTTACTTCTGTAACTTGCGCATCGGCCGTTCCATAGAGCTGGAAGATGTGGCAGCCATCAAGAAGCGGATGCAGGAAATCATTGCCGAGAACATCCCCTACCACCGTGTAGAATGCCACACCACCGAGGCTGTACGCATCTTCAACGAACGGGGCATGAACGACAAAGTGAAGCTGCTGGAAACTTCCGGCTCGCTATATACCTATTACTACACACTGGGCGACACCGTAGACTACTACTACGGCAACCTGTTGCCCAGTACCGGATACATCTGGCTGTTCGATATCGTGAAGTATTACGACGGCCTGCTGCTACGCATCCCCAACCGGGCAAACCCCGATGTCCTGGAAGAAGTGGTGAAACAAGAGAAAATGCTCGACGTATTCAAGGAACACCTGCGCTGGAACTACATTATGGGACTGGGTAACGTAGGCGACTTCAACATGGCTTGCGAGGAAGGCCATGCCACCGACCTCATCAACGTGGCCGAAGCCCTGCAGGAAAAAAAGATAGCCCAGATTGCCGATGACATCTACCACCGCGGCGAAAACGGAAACCGGGTGAAGCTCGTGCTCATCTCCGGCCCCTCGTCTTCCGGAAAAACCACTTTCAGCAAACGCCTCAGCGTGCAGCTGATGACCAACGGCCTGCGTCCTTACCCCATCTCGCTGGACAACTACTTCGTAGACCGTGAAGACACCCCGCGCGATGAGAACGGCAATTACGATTACGAATCGCTCTATGCCCTCGACCTTGAGCTCTTCAACACCCAATTACAAGCATTGCTCCGGGGCGAAGAAGTGGAGCTGCCCCGCTTCAACTTCAACCTCGGGAAGAAAGAGTACAAGGGAGACAAGCTGCGCATCGACGAGCATACCATCCTCATCCTGGAAGGAATCCATGCCCTGAACCCTGAACTGACACCACAGATTCCCGCCGCCAGCAAATACAAGATTTATGTATCCGCCCTGACCACCATCTCGCTGGACGACCACAACTGGATTCCCACCACGGACAACCGCCTGCTGCGCCGCATCATCCGCGACTTCAACTACCGCGGCTACTCGGCACAAGAGACCATTTCACGCTGGCCCAGTGTACGTGCCGGCGAGGACAAATGGATATTCCCCTACCAGGAAAATGCCGACGTTATGTTCAACTCTGCCCTCTTGTTCGAATTCGCCGTGCTCCGCTGCCACGCAGAGCCCATCCTTACCAGTGTTCCACGGAACTGTCCGGAATACGCAGAAGCCTACCGGTTGCTGAAATTCATCAAATATTTCACCCCCGTGCAGGACAAAGAAATTCCACCGACATCCTTATTGAGAGAATTTTTAGGAGGCAGTAGCTTCAAATACTAAGTTTTTATTCTAACTTTGTGAGCAAATAAAACAAACGTACACATGAAAAAAATTATTTCGATACTTCTCTTAGCGACTTTCTGCATCTTTACTCAACTCCATGCGCAAAACCGTGCAGACGAATTGATGAAACAAGCACAAGAAAATCTTACGAAAAAAGAATATATCAAAGCCCGCTATCTATTCCTGCAAGCCTACAATGCCTTTGCCACGCAAGACAAGTATGCCCAGGCAGTGGAATGCGGCGTCAATGCCAGCGCCCTCTACCATCGGGAGAATTACTATAAAGAAGCTTTTGAACTGCTGCGCGGTGCCGAGCAAGTGGTGGCAACCGGCGAACAGAAAACGGGCAAGGCCATGCCCAACCAACGTTTCCGCATCAACAAGGAACGCCTGCAGATGTACATCAACCTGAAAAATCCCGCACGCGCCAAGGAACAGCTGACCAAACTGGAAGAGACCGCCAAAGCCTCTCACAACGACTCTCTGAGCAACGACCTGCTTTATACGCAGGCCAACTATTACTACACCTTCGGTATGAATGCGCAAGGTGATGCCGCCACCAACCGCCTGATAGGGCAATATAAGGAACAGAAGAACTACGCCAAGGTAGACGAATGCTACAAGACTCTCATCAGCATTGCCCGCAAGGCAAACAATGCCGGACTGGTGGCTCGTACATACGACAAGTATATCCTCTGGACCGACTCCGTGAAAGCGCTTACCGCACAGGACGAACTGAACGTCCTGAAGAAGAAGTACGATGAAAGCCTGGCCACCATCCAGGAGAAGGACGACTCCTTGAGCGCCAAGCAATACATCATCATCGGACTCTGCGTACTGGCTGCCATCCTTGCCGCAGTCCTGATATTCGGTGCTATCGTATTGTTGCGCTTCATCGTCCTTACCCGCAAGCAGAAGAAAGCCATCGGTATCGCCAACGAGCACAACGAACTGAAAACAAAATTCATCCAAAACATCTCCGCCCAGATGGAACCGACACTGGACACGCTCGACGCTTCGCTGCCGGGAGTAAAGGCCCTGCATACATTCTCCAACCACATCCAGGAACTGTCCGAATTGGAGAACACCTTGTCCGAACCTTACGAAATGCAAGAGAAGAACATCTCCGCCTTCTGCGAGGCTATCATGGACAAGATTAAGGGAAAAACCCGGGAAGACGTTTCCCTGGCCGTCAATGCTCCAAAGCTGAATGTAAAAATCAATCCGGAGCAACTGGAACGCATACTGCTGCACCTTTTAGAGAACGCCGCCGAATACACTCCCGCCGGAGGCAAGATATGGCTCGACTTCAAGAAACGCGGTGCACACACGCATCAGTTCATCGTCAGCGACACCGGTTGCGGTGTTCCCGAAGAGCAACGCGAAAACATCTTCAAGCCCTTCACCGAAGTGAAGGACTTGACACTGGGCGACGGCTTGGGGCTTCCCATCTGCTCACTGATAGCCACCAAGATGAACGGCAGCCTGACACTGGATACCGGCTACAGCAAGGGGGCACGGTTTGTACTAGAACTGCATGCTTAACGGCAGGTTGGTACAGAATAGAGTGGAATTCAGCAGCAAGCGAGAAAGAAACAAGAAGTTATCAAACCTGCCCTCACTGCCCTCACCGCTTTTCTGAAACGCCCTGCTCATCGGCATTGCAGCGGCGAGTGAGAGCAAATAAAAAGAGTGAGGGCAAAATTTGCCCTCACTCTTTTCAGTTACCCGGTTACTTGCTGCCACTCCCCCTCAGTACGCACGGGCTTTCGTCCGCCTCTCCCCCGTCTTTTATTAAGAAAAGCATATACATTTCTTGTGCTAGACACAGTGTATTGACAACGGCTCACTATAGTGGTCTGTTCAGCTCACTGTAGTGGTCTGTCTTGTTCACCTTAGTGAGCCGACTTGTTCACTGTAGTGGAGCATTGGCAAATCAAAAGGTTTCTCGGAAGAAACACGCATGCGGAGCACAACGAAACCATAGCCTTTACATCCATACTGACCGTGCTATTGGCAGCCTGCACTGAAACGACAAGTTACAAAACGGCTAAAAAGCATGATAAACAGCACTCCTTCCGATAGATGAGACATGTATCATGCAAAATGAGACAATTCACCTCAAAAATGAGACATGCTTTATTGCGCAATAGATAAAAATTGGCTAACTTTACCATAAACCCAAAAGCAAAAAGCATGAAACAAGTATTGTATCTTACCGCTTTAACCGTATTCTTTAGAATAATGGTTACAACCATCCCCCCCTCCCGCTCCTTATTGAATATCATCATAAATTAAAATCTTGTACTTATGAAGTATGTATGTATCATCCTTTTTCTGGCAATAAGCATTTCATCCTGCCAGCAGCGTCAAGCCGTCGATGAGAAATGCGAGAAGAACATTATAGTATGTTTCGACCATTATCATCCTAAACCATACAAGACACCGGGAGGAATGGGACACATGCCGATGCCTAAAGTCCTCTATACCGACAGTATAGGAACTCTTGTGGAATACATGCCCAACAAAGATTCCGATACCCTGACCATCTATTCCACTGAACACTTCAAGGAGTTGGGCCTGAACTATGGAGATTTTGAGTTCAACTACTACCCATTAATGAAAGGAGATACCGTTATTATTTCCATGGATAGCCTTGGCTACCCCATTTTAAGCAGCAAGCATCATCCCGGATATAACAGAATCTATAACATGAACTATGAGTTGCGCAAAGGGAAGACCCATGCAGGACTGGAAGCAAAGACTTGTCTTGGGGGTGACTGGGTGCGGATTGCCAAATCGATTGATATAATACGGGCAAATAACTGGACTTCATTACTAATGGATTACTGCCCTTTGGATTCATTACAATCCATGTTCGACAGTTACAAGAAGAACTATACAGATACCATCAATTCCTTTAAAGAACAGCAACTTATCTCAAGCGAGATACACGACCGTTATCAATGCCTGCTCAAGCTGAAAGACTATGAATCCCGGCGAATGCTGAATGAAGACACCGCCTTCTACCGTCAGATGGAACCCGAAATAGCTGACAAATATATCCGTTATCCCTCCTACCGTGAATTTCTGGACTACTACCTTTGGTTCTTCAACCAGCATATCCCGACGATACGCAAATCCCAGGGAGGAAGCAAGGACTGGCGTCAAACCTTCGATGAGCTATCTGCGAAACCGTTCCAGCCAAAATCCAAGCAAGCCCTGCTTGAACGCTGCATCAAAGAAATCGGCGAGAACTTTTCGGCACAAGACGTAAACAGCTATCTTGACAAATATATCCACATCACCCAAGACACACTGCTGCCCGACAGGATAAGAGACCAATACAACTTGTCTGCCGATGCCAACCAGCTATTGCTGAAGGACATTCATGGAAAGCCTGCCAACCTAAACAGATTGCTGGAAAAGAACAGGGGAAAGGTCATTTATGTGGACTTTTGGGCAAGCTGGTGTGTGCCCTGCCGGGAAGAGATGCCTCCCTCGGAAAAGCTGAGAGAACTGTACAAGGGAAAAGATGTGGTATTCGTCTATCTCGCCTTCAAGGACCAGGAAA
>ENA-OZZA01000417-OZZA01000417.1-human-gut-metagenome-genome-assembly--contig:-NODE-417-length-13011-cov-3.794227_pt1 | contig 13011 bp, 8 predicted proteins | sample MGYA00243640_ERZ654137 | MGnify/ENA primary metagenome ERZ654137 (study PRJEB26926, sample SAMN06165045) | human gut metagenome | biome: ENVO:00009003; feature: ENVO:2100002; material: ENVO:00002003... | reverse complement strand
AATCGGCAATAGCCATGTTGAAAGGCTATTGGCTGACAGGTAATAAAAAGGCTTTGAACTGGTTCGAGAAACTCGATGCCTATATGTGGGAGCATTTCAAGGACCCGAAATATCCGGAATGGTTCGGCTATCTGAATCGCCGCGGAGAAATTCTGTTGCCGTTGAAAGGCGGCAAATGGAAGGGCTGTTTCCACGTTCCGCGCGGATTGTACCAGATTTGGCAGATTCTTGAAAAGTGCTAATAATATCGATCGGACGAGGAAATGAATAACATACGATTCGGATTCATCACGGCAGTTGCGGCGGCATTCTTCCTGCTACAAGTACAGCCGATATGCGGCAAAACCATACGCCGGACGGTTGATGTGCTGGTTATCGGCGGTACGACATCGGGTACGGCTGCGGCCCTCTCTGCTGCCCGGCAGGGTGTTTCAACACTTGTAGCGGAGCCGACTCCGATGCTGGGAGGAATGCTCACGGCACAAGGCGTATCAGCCATTGACGGCAATCATCACTTACCATCCGGACTATGGTATGAATTCCGTGAAAAACTCCGCAGCCATTACGGAGGTACAAAGGCCCTGGCGACAGGCTGGGTAAGCAATACGCTTTTCGAACCGCATGTTGCCGACAGTATTTTCAAATCCATGGCCGGTGCGGAACCATTGCTCGAAGTGTTTCACGGCTACCATCTTGTGGAAATTTTCAAATCCGGCGACACGGTAACGGGTGCTTTGTTCATCGACGGACAGGGTAAACAGCTCTCCGTTTCTGCACGTGTTGCAATCGATGCGACTGATCTGGGCGATGCGCTTCCCATGAGCGGTACTCCTTATCGGCTGGGAATGGACGCATGTAACCTGACAGGCGAGGAATTGGCACCGGAGCGGGCGAATGATATCGTTCAGGATCTGACCTTCGTAGCGATTCTCAAAGATTACGGCAAAGGAATGGATAGAACCATTATGCAGCCCGAAGGTTATGACCCTGCCGAATTTGCTTATGCCTGCCGCACTGCGGCAGGTCAGAAGATCTCTGCGGGAACCATGCTCGATTACGGCCGTCTGCCCAATGGCAAATTTATGATCAATTGGCCTGTCAATGGTAACGATTACTACATGAATATCGTTGAAATGCCTTACAAGCAACGTTCCGAGGCGTTGCGTCCCGCCCGCGAAAAGACTTTGCGGTTCATTTATTACATTCAGAATGAATTAGGCTTCCGGCATCTGGGCATTGCAGACGACGAATTCGACACTGCCGACGGATTGGCATATCTTCCCTATCACCGCGAAGGCCGCCGACTGGAGGGAGTGGTAATGTTGACGCTAAATGACGTTACGGATCGCTATGGCAGTTCTCAACTATATCGTACCGGAATTTCCGTGGGTGATTATCCCGTAGATCATCATCACGATTGTCGTCCGGAGATTGGGAAAATCCCTTTCCCTCCGATTCCTTCGTTTGCAGTGCCAATGGGGGCGATGATTCCCTCCGAAACCGAAAATCTGATCGTTGCCGATAAGGCGATTTCTGTCTCGAATCTCATCAACGGTTCGACACGTCTTCAGCCGGTCGTTCTGTTGACAGGACAGGCTGCCGGAATATTGGCAGCTTTAGCCGTAAAGGCGGAGTGCACACCACGCGAGGTCCCTGTACGCAGATTGCAGGAAGCCCTGCTCTCTCAAAAGGTTTATTTGGCGCCGCTTTACGATGTATCACCCAACGATCCCGATTTCGAACTGTTACAACGCATTGCTGTAACGGGTATATTGCGGATGATCGGTGAGCCGTTCGGGTGGGAGAATTGCTCATGGTTCTTTCCGGACCGGACGCTCTCTGTGGGAGAATTCAGCCGCGGGTTACATGAGTATGCACCACAGGTCGAAGTTTCGGATGATCCGGCACCGCTAACTGCGGCTTTGGCGGCAGAATTACTGCGCAATGCCGGCGGCGATATTGCCCCTTGCAAGAGTTCCCAACCGCTTACCCGACGCGAGGCTGCCCGGATGATCGAATCGGCATTGCACCCATTCGAACGTCCGGTCGATTTCAATGGAAAATTTCTAAAATAACGGATCAATGAAAAAAATAATTCTTCTGTGCGCACTGCTTGCAGCAGCGACAACGTCAGTTCAAGCTCAGCGCGACACGCTGACCTTCGACAATGAATACTATCACTCCAGACGTGCATTCTCAGAGATCACTCCCGTGACGAAAAGCGATATAGTCATGCTGGGCAACAGTCTGACCGAGCGTGGTTTGTGGGGCGAATACTTTCGGGGAATACGCGTAATGAACCGCGGTATCGGCGGAGACTGTATATCGGGCATGATTAACCGTTTGCCGTCGATTCTGCAAGGCAAACCGAAAGCCGTTTTCATTATGGGTGGCATCAACGACCTGCTTTTTTCCAAAATATCATATGAGAAACTTCTGAAGCAGTATGAGCGACTTCTGGATATCATTGCAAGTGAAAGTCCGCATACGAAAATCTACATCCAGAGCCTTCTGCCCGTGAATGAGTCCTATAATGAAAAAATGTTTGGGGGACAGAATGAGCGGATCATCAGATATAATGCCTTGTTGCGCGAAATGGCTGGACGCCGCGGATTGACTTTCATCGACATTTGGAGTGATATGCAACAAAACGGAGAACTTCCGGCAGAACGAACTGTTGATGGAATCCACTTGTCCGGTGCTGGATATATCGTCTGGATTAAAGCTATTCGACGGTATATTTATCGTGTATAATTCATTATACTTGGGACTATGGGACTAATTGCATAGACACATAGGATGTCGGTCGCCCGTTTATTTCATTTTATTACTTTAATTCCCCTACTTTGTATTCGTGATGTTGCGAATAATCCGCAACATTCCGGTTGCTCAGCACATTCCCGACAAATATCGAGGTATTGGGTTTTCCAGTCGGATATGGATTTGCGGGCAAAGGGCCATAGCGCTTCTGGGAGAATGCACCGCGGCAGGTTGAAGATTGAGACGTCCATACGCCAGTCCCGCAGCTCCAAAACCGCCCGCGTGAGTTCTGCCTGATAATCCATCGGATCGATCCAGACTGCTTTCCGGTTTTTGATCGTATATCCCGTGTATTCCAGTCCCATCAGCGATATGAATTCGACGAACGGCAGATTGCGGTAGATAAAATCCGGCAACTTCGGTAACCGGAGATAGTTCATCTTGGTAATGACTACCCGCAATTCGATTCCGATATCATAGCGTCCAAGGTTATACAAGCCGAGCATTGTCTCCTCGAAAGAGCCTTTCACCTGCGTGATAGCATCGTGGTCGCCCGCATAATCGGCATGGAGCGGAATGCCGAGAAGTATCTTTTCCGTATCGCATTCGGCGAGTTTTCGGGCATACTCCTTGTCAGCGAATGCCCGTCCGTTCGTCAGCAGGTGAATTTCGGTTTCCGGTAGTTTCAAACGAATATGGCGAAGCAGCTCGAACAGCCGGTCCCCGAGCAGGGTCGGTTCGCCTCCCGTAATTCCGAGCGAACGCAGTTCCCGCGGAGCAGAGTCGATCAGAGCCATGTTTTTCTGAAAATAGCCGTCGAGATCGTTTCGCAGCAAAGGCGGCTGGCAGCACATGACGCAACGGTTGTTGCACTGTGAAGTAATGAACAGCGCGTTGTCGTTGGAATTTATGTCGATCGTATCTCTCATTATCCCCGTGTTCCCGTGATCCAATTTTTGAAAATCGGCAGTACCTCTTCCCTACGATCCGCCAGCAGGCCGAAGATGTGTTCGATAATCGCCTTGTGTTTCCGGCAGAAGGTCGAGGTCGGCCGGAATCCGTACATATCGCCCTGCGTGGAGTAGTTCCTCACGGGATCGGCCCCGCAAATCGACTGAAAAGCGCAATCGGCACAACCGGCAATGCACTCTGTCGCCCACAGGCGGGAAATCTCCTGCGCTTTGCGGCCGTAGAACAAATCTTCATACCGATCCGTTACCGATCCCACCCGAAATGTATAATCCCGAAATTCGGCCAGCATTCGGGATTCGTCGGAAGCATAGACATATCCATCGTAGTTATAGACGATTACGCCGTTGATAATTCCTGCAGGAGATTGCAGGTCGACGAACCCGATCGGAAAAGGTGTCAGGATTTTACGCAAAATAAGCGTCGCAAACTCTTCGACGAACACCTCTCCCGATTTATTGAGTTCGATAATATATTCCAGCGCTTGCTTGTAGAACTCAACGAAGCGATCGTAATAAGCAGTCCAATCGGCATTGTCTTTCGCCAGTCCGTAAGGATTGAGCGCCCGGATGAAGATACTGTGAAATCCGTTTTCCCGATAAGCATCGATAATCTCCCGCGGAAAGCCGAGCGAATACTCCGAGGTCGTCATCAATGCGGAAACCCGGCTTTCGCCCAATTCTTCGCGAACCTTTGCAATACCGGCAACAACACGCTGATAGCTGTCCGTTTTTCCCCGGTTGTGGTTGTGCAGGTACAGCGGGCCGTCAAGCGAAGTCGAGATAACCGCGCCATATTGTCTGCACAAATTGAGCAATTCGTCCGTCAGATTGACGCTATTGGTACAAATTACATAGGTAAGTTTGCGGTTTTCGGTCAGATTCTTCTCTTCGGCATATTCGATGGCCCGGCGGATGAGATGCGGGACCAACGTAGGCTCGCCTCCCTGAAACTCCATTGTCAGGCAAGGGGACGGAGAACGAAACATCAGATCGACGGCATGCAGGAGCGTCTGTTCGCTCATATCATACTCATTCCGGCAACTTTCCTGACTGGATGCCTGACAATAAATACAGTTCTGGTTACAGCGAAGTGTCAGCACAAAGATATGCAGCGCAGTAAAATGATCGAGAAATGCCTTGCGGGTAGCCAAACGGACCGCCATCGTGTCAATCAGCCGGGGCAACGGTTTTTCGCAAATAAAGAATGAAGCTGTCAGATTCTTGTACAATTCCTCTTCCGGAAGCACCTTCCGATCGACGATGCGTTGTACGCTGCCGCGGGGCAACAGCAGGTAGTCCCCAAGGTCATTGGTCAGCAACTCCTGATTGCGGAAAACATGAAACCGGAACGGCAGCAAGTAATACATCGTCAATCTTTGAATTCGAACTCGACAAAATCATCGCTGTTGGCGAAAGCCTTGGCATAAAGAATGTTCCGCAGGTTTCGGGTTTCCGAAGCGATGAGCGCCCTGTTTTTATAATCGACAAAATCTGCGCTCAGTTTCTTTCGTATCCTATCGAATGCCTCCTGTGTGATCGGATTCGAAGCCGAGACGATAATCGTTTGAACGCTCGTACCCGGGGTGTTTCGCCGGGTGATTACGTAATCGCCCGCCCACCAATAAAGGACTTTATCGATGACGGATTCGTCGTAAATTGACTTGTCGACGTTGAGTACAACGTCGCCTTGCGGATTCAATTCAATGTCGATCATTTTGCTTTTTCAGAAAATAAAACGTTTGCGCATCGACTTTTCCCGTCGTATCGATACCGATACTATCCTGAAATCTTTTCAACGCCGTTTCAATCGCAGCGTCGAACAGTGTTTCACCCTTGACAAACGGTTTTTCGAGGAATCCCTTGTCGATCAAGATATTTTTCAGTTGGGTTACATCTGCGCCCCGCATCTCTTTTTTCAATACCCGGTCTCCCAGATTGTAAACCTTGGGAACCCACGTTTGCAATTTGGCAATCGTGGCATTTCCGGCAATACCGTCCTGCGACAAACCCGCATCTTTCTGGAAAGCCCTAACGGCATTTCTGACATCCACATCATAGACTACATAACCCAGATAATTCGTACCGACAGCCGATCGTGCAATATATTTGTGCTTAACCAATAAATCGGTCAGTGCCTTGACATCCGCCCCGTAGGTGTTCATTGAGAGGGTTCTCGATCCGAGGGTATAATTGGCTGGCGATACGGAGGAGGATGACGTATTTCCGGATGTAGTAGCGGACGAATAATGGGAATAATGGGACGACCCCGACCGATGAGAACTGTGTGATCTGTGCGAGCTATGACTGCGATGTGAACTGTGGCTTCGATGTCCTGCCAACGCATAGGTATCGTCCGAATTCAGGTGCAGCAACATTTTGATACTTCCGTCTTTCGACGATTTGCTATACTCGTCCGTGGCATCATCGGACGGATTGTCCGAAAACTGATAGGTCGGCATTGCTTCGGCTCCGTAGGTATTAGCCAAGGTCGCCATGGATGAAACGATAACTCCTTTAAGGAGTTTTTTGAGGCGCAATTTCATAAAGTAAGAATAGTAGTTATATCGCAAATGTACAATAAATTATTTATTACAGGCCATCTACATCTTGTAAAATGAATCATTTTCACTATATTTGGATAAACTTGCGTTTTTGCTTTTCGTTGGACGGGCATGATATCACAAAATTCGTAAAATGAAATACCCGATTGCATTTATCGATACCGAAATCGAACCGAGGAGCCGACAAATACTCGATATCGGCGGTGTTAGAAGCGACGGATGCGAATTCCACAAAAAATCTTTTTCGGAGTTCGTATCGTTTCTCTGCGGCACACACTTCATTTGTGGACATAATATCCTCAAACATGATATAAAATACATCGGAGGTGCTTTACAGGCCGCTGGAATAAATCCGGCCGATGTCATCGATACCTTGCCTCTCTCTCCGTTGCTTTTTCCAACGAAACCTTACCATGCACTTCTGAAGGACGACAAACTGCAAGTGGACGAGGCCAATAACCCGTTGAACGATTCAGTCAAAGCCCGGCATTTATTCCACGACGAAATTGCGGCTTTTCAGCGGAAAGACGATCTTCTTAAACAGATATTTTTCGGATTGCTGGGGGATACGCCGGAGTTTCAGGCCTTTTTCCGTTTTATTTCTTATGCCTCTGAAAAAAAAGATCTCGAAAATTTGATCCGTCAGAAATTCGAAGCGGAAATCTGCATACATGCCGACTTGGCAGGAATGATCGCAAAGCATCCGATTGAATTGGCTTATTGCCTGTCATTGATCGATTCTCTAGTGCGTTATCGGAAAACGCATTCCATTACTCCGCCTTGGGTCTTGAAAAATTATCCGCATGTCGAGCGCATCATGTTCCGGCTGCGCAATACTCCTTGTGTCGAAGGTTGCCCGTACTGCAATAGCGCACTAGATATTCATAAAGGATTGAAACACTGGTTCGGATTCGATTCTTTCCGGAGCTATGCCGGCGAACCGTTGCAGGAGCATGCGGTCCGGGCCGCTGTGGATAACAAATCCCTGCTGGCTGTTTTCCCGACCGGCGGCGGAAAGTCGATTACGTTTCAACTCCCAGCCCTGATGAGCGGAGAAAACGCCAAGGGTTTGACGATCGTAATATCGCCGTTACAATCGCTTATGAAAGATCAGGTCGATAACTTGGAAAAAGCCGAGATTACCGATGCTGTTACCATCAACGGTTTGCTCAATCCGATCGAAAGGGCGAAGTCGTTCGAACGGGTGGAAGACGGATCGGCTTCCATTCTTTACATTTCTCCCGAATCGCTGCGTTCGCGAACGATCGAACGGTTGATTCTGGGACGGAATGTCGTGCGGTTCGTAATCGACGAGGCGCATTGTTTTTCTGCGTGGGGACAAGATTTCCGAGTCGATTATCTGTATATCGGCGATTTTATCCGATCGATTCAGGAAAAGAAGAATATGGCCGAGCCGATTCCCGTTTCCTGTTTTACAGCTACGGCGAAACAAAAGGTCATCGAGGACATCCGAAGTTATTTTCGGGAGAAACTTTCGCTCGAATTCGAAGTGTTCGCTTCGAAAGCCTCCCGGACGAATCTGCACTTCAAAGTATTGGCCCAGACGGATGCGGCGCAGAAATATCAGACTTTGAGGTGCTTGCTCGAAGCTAAGAGTTGCCCGACGATCGTCTATGTATCGCGGACGCATCGGGCGACGGAGTTGGCGAGATGTTTGACCCGGGACGGATTCCCGGCCCGGGCCTATCATGGCAGGATGGACATCCGGGAGAAAACGGCGAATCAAAATGCCTTTATAGCCGGTGAATTTCAAATTATGGTCGCGACATCGGCTTTCGGAATGGGCGTCGATAAAAAGGATGTCGGTATGGTCATCCATTACGACATATCCGATTCATTGGAAAATTACATCCAGGAAGCAGGCCGGGCCGGACGTAACGAACGCATCGACGCGGAGTGTTATGTCCTGTTCAATGAAGACGATTTGAATAAACACTTTGTTCTTCTTAATCAGACCAAACTCTCCTTCAAAGAGATTCAGCAGGTTTGGAAGGCGATTAAGGAGCTCGCCCGATTCCGTTCTACGGTATCGAATTCGGCATTGGAGATTGCACGCAAAGCGGGGTGGGATGACAGCGTTCCGGAAATCGAAACTCGGGTGACCACGGCAATCTCAGCCTTGGAAGATGCCGGCTATCTGAAACGCGGCCAGAATATGCCGCGAGTCTTTGCCAACAGCATTCGGTCGAAAACAGCTCAGGAGGCGATTGAGAAAATACGGACATCCGCACGTTTCGACGGGAAACGGCAGGAATATGCTGTGCGGATTATCAAGAAGCTCTTTTCGAGCAGAAGTCGCAAGCAATCCGATGACGAGGTAGCGGAATCGCGGATCGATTATATCAGCGACCATCTGGGAATCAAGAAAGAAGAGGTGATAAGCGTCGTGAATCTGATGCGTGAAGAGGAGATTTTGGCCGATGCAAAAGACCTGACGGCATTCATCAAAAGAAGCGAATCCCGCAATCGGTCTCTTCTGATCGTAACGGCGGCTTGTTGGACTGAGAGTTTCCTGCTTGACATGTTCGACAATCCGGAGAAAGTCTTCTACCTGAAAGAAATCAACGAAAAAGCCGTGGCTGCGACACACGATGCGGCTCTGAAAGAGATAAATATCACCCTGAACAAGATAAAAGTCATACTCAATTTTTGGACGATAAAGAACTGGATCAAGCGTAAAAGTCCGGCGTTTTCCAAGGACCAAGTACTGATCACATGGATGCAGCCGAAAGAGACTTTCCGGGAAAAAATGAAGTTGCGCCATGATTTGGCGAAATTCATCGTTGGATTTCTTTATGACAGAAGCACCGAAGATACCGGGGCAGACAAGGAGGAGGCCTTCGTAGAATTCTCAGTTCTCGAATTGAAAGATGCTTTCGAAAGATCGATCGAAGCATTCGGGCGAAAAATCTCTCTGGAAGAGGTCGAAGACGCGTTATTCTATCTTTCCCGAATCGAGGCGCTCAAAATCGAGGGCGGCTTCTTGGTCGTCTACAACAGACTGACGATCGAACGGCTTGAAAAAGACAACAAGAAACGCTACAAACTCGAAGATTACCAGAAGCTCCTGCGGTTCTATGAAAACAAAATTCAGCAAATTCATATCGTTGGCGAATATGCCCAAAAGATGATTGCCGGTTCGGAGGATGCGCTGAAATTTGTGGACGATTATTTCGCATTGAATTATGCGTCGTTTCTCAATTTGTATTTCAAAGGCAGTCGGCAATCTGAGATAAAAAGGAATATCACTCCGGCTAAATACAGGCAACTTTTCGGCGAACTCTCTCCCGCGCAATTACAGATTATTCGGGATCAGGAATCGAAATATATCGTAGTTGCAGCTGGTCCCGGAAGCGGTAAAACGCGGGTATTGGTACATAAATTGGCATCCCTGATGCTCATGGAGGATGTCAAGCACGAACAGTTGCTCATGCTTACTTTTTCACGGGCGGCGGCCACCGAATTCAAAAAGCGGTTACTCAAACTGATCGGCAACGCCGCCAATTTCATCGAGATAAAGACCTTCCATTCCTATTGCTTCGATCTGCTGGGGCAGATCGGCAGTCTGGAAAGAGTTGACAATGTTTTGAAATGCGCCGTCGAACGCATCGAAAAAGGGGATGTGGAATTGAGTCGCATTACAAAAAATGTATTGGTCATCGACGAAGCGCAAGATATGAACGAAGATGAGTTTTCACTGATCGAAGCTCTTATCAGGCATAACGACGATATGCGGATTATTGCAGTCGGAGATGATGACCAAAGTATTTATGAATTCCGGCATGCGAGTCCCCAATATTTCAAAAGGCTTATTCGGGAATACGGAGCCATGAAATACGAACTGGTTGAGAATTTTCGCAGCAAAAGCAACCTCGTCGATTTCACGAATCAATTCGTTGCACGCATTCATCATCGACTGAAAGAAAATCCGATTATTGCCAAACAGGCTGATAACGGAAAAATTAAAGTGGTTCGTTATAAGAGTGAAAATCTTATTGAGCCGCTGGTGAAAGATATTCTATCCGCCGAACTTCGCGGAAGCGTTTGTGTGCTTACGTATACGAATGACGAGGCTTTGCAGGTGTCAGGGCTTCTGCTTAAAAACGGGATGCCGGCACAGTTGATTCAGGATAACAGCGGATTCTGCTTGTTGAAACTCGATGAAATCAATTTTTTTCTTTCCCGGTTACATTCGGTGGAAGATATTTTCCTGATTGACGATGATGTATGGGAGCAGGCGAAGAAGGAGTTGCAAACCGTGTTTCAGAACAGTAGTAAACTGGAAAGTTGTTTGGGTTTAATTCGGGATTTTGAAACGATAAATCCTAAAAGAAGATACAAGTCCGATTTGGAGCTTTTTATCAGAGAGTCTAAATTGAATGATTTCTTCGGTGAAAACGGAGAGACTATATTCGTTTCAACGATCCACAAGGTAAAAGGCAAAGAGTTCGATCATGTTTTTTTGATGCTGAACAACTTCAATTTGTCCTCGGACGAAAGAATCCGACAACTGTACGTTGCCATGACAAGGGCACGACGGGAACTGACAATTCACCTGAATTCTGATTTTCTCGACGGCCTATCCTCAGAAGCTGTTGAGCATATTGAAGATAAAAATGACTATCTGCCGCCGGAAGAATTGGCAATACACTTGACCCATAGCGATATATGGCTGGATTATTTTATTAATCGACAGCCGCAGATCGCTCAGCTCAGAAGCGGTGATACTTTGTATGTCAGGGGAGACGAATGCTTGGATGGAAATGGACAATCCGTGTTGAAATTTTCTCGAAATTTTATGTCGGAACATTATGAAAGGCTGCATAGACAAGGGTACGAATTAAAAAGTGCAATGGTAAATTTCATTGTCTACTGGCAGAGCGAGAAAGTTGCAAAAGAGATAAAGATCATATTGCCCGAACTCTTCTTTGAGAGGAAGAAAATAAGTTAATGATTGTTTCTGTCTCGATGATTCTCATTCATCATAACTGACACATAAAACTGTTCGAGCATTTTGTGTTCTGACACTAATGATAATTTCTTGTTCTATTTCTTCCAACAAAAACTTTGTATGCTTGAGAAAATGAAATATCCATGCGTTAGAATACCGCCCTTTTTAGCAAATTTGTCAAATCCGTATTTTTTTCGTATCTTGCAATTAGTTATTTGAAACGCGGTATTCGAGCGCAAGATGCTGAAAATAAACCGTTACCTTCTCGTTACCTATTTTCCTATATAAAAGTTGTAACGACTCGATAAATCGAATCGTTACAGCTTTTTAATCCCGTTCCTTTCGAACCGGGTTTCTTTCGTTTCCGGCGTGCGTTACCGGAAAACGGCGGCTCCGGAGAAAAGAGTCGCAAGGGCGCGGAATTCCGGACGCAAAGCGACGCGGAGACATCGGATATACCCCGGTCCGGGCGGGACCGGACAGAGTCATCAGACTAAATAACAAGGACTTAACAGCAACGACCCACACCCGATTTGACCCCCGGCTTTGTTTTGACAAGAAAGGGGGTATTTCTATTTTTGCTGCCGAGCGGCACAATGCCGATGCCGGACCAATCACAATCAAATCAGGTTAATTATGGAGAGAATAGAAAAAACCTTGCTGCTGCCGCTGCTGGCGGCCGCAGTATTGTCTTCCGCGTCCTGTTCCGACGACAAGGAGAAGGAGCCGCCCGTGCGGGCCGTAAATTACACCATCGAGTTCACGACCGTCTTGCAGGCGGTTTACCTCGGAGACAGGTACCGGACCGGAGACGGCAACTACCGTCTGACGCTGACCAATGCGGACGGAGACGTGCTGGAAGCGGACCTGACGAGCGTCAAAGCCCCCAAACCCTCCGCCGCGATGCCCACGCCGTAAATCAGCAGGCCGCCGAAAAACATCTGCACGGCATTCAGGAAGATCGGATCGACCTTGCCCTTGTCCTCCGAAACCGAAATCGCGGAATAGCCCTGGAACAGGATGCAGGCCAGCAGCAGGACGATACCCCCGATGCCGCGCCAGTCGAGCGGCGAACCGTCGCTGCCCGTGCCGACGATCAGCAGCAGTCCCGCGAGGCTCACCGCAAGACTCACGACCTTGTAACGGTTCAGGCGGTCGTTGCTGGCCACGAGGTGCGCCAGCAGCACGTTGATCAGCGGCGTGAGGCCCATGACGATCGAGCTGATGGCCCCGCTGACGAAATCGACTCCGAAATAGAAGGCCGTATAGCCCATGAACATATTGATCAGGATCAGGTTGCCGAAAAGCCGCCGGTGCTGCATGATCTCGCGCCACATGCCGCGATGCCAGGTGTAGGCGAAGAGAATGATTCCGACAACGGTGAAGCGCAGGCCCGCGAAATTCATCGGCGAGAAATCGTAGCTCAACCCCTGCTTGATGAACGGATTGACAATCGCCCACAATACCGAGGCCAGCACGGCGTAGAGTATTCCTTTTTTCATAACGTGCATCTTTCCGCCGCAAAGGTACGAAAAACGGCCGGCAAAACGAAACCGGTCCGGGCAAATGGACGGGCCGGTCCGGGAGCAGGCCGTGCATTCGCCGGAACGGCGCAGATGCCGGATACCGCGTCCCGGTCCGGGCGGATTCTGATTTTAAGCCGGATCCGTCCGGGCATCGTGAAGAACGGGACGAACGGATAGTACTTGAGGTACATTCCATTCGCCCCGTTCGAGGGATGTGCGGA
>ENA-OZZA01000403-OZZA01000403.1-human-gut-metagenome-genome-assembly--contig:-NODE-403-length-13234-cov-6.986873_pt1 | contig 13234 bp, 9 predicted proteins | sample MGYA00243640_ERZ654137 | MGnify/ENA primary metagenome ERZ654137 (study PRJEB26926, sample SAMN06165045) | human gut metagenome | biome: ENVO:00009003; feature: ENVO:2100002; material: ENVO:00002003... | reverse complement strand
CGACAACGCGGAAATAAGAAATTTAGACGCAAGATTGTTCGAGAAATCAACTTGTCGGTACACTACCCTAAGCTGCTGAAGATTCTATTAATTTTACTGTTCCATCTGTCTTCCCAGAAATCCGCTTGCTGTTCTGATGAGCATCTTCTCTGATTCACCCATCACATCTCTTTCATTCTTTCCCAGTAAAAGAACCGAACCTACTGTATCTCCTGCACTGATAATAGGCTGCATGATCTGGGAATACAAAGGTTCTCTCTGTTCCTGAGTCACAGGTATCCTGCCTCTGTCATTTCCGTTGGCAAACACAGAGCTTCTCTCCGTAATTGCATCTTCCAGAGCTTTGCTGATAGGTTTTCCCATATATTCCCTGCTTCCCTGTCCCGCAGCAGCCACTACCTGATCGTGATCTGTGATACACGCTACCATCCCGCTTGACTGCGCCAGCGCCTCTGCATATTCCTTTGCAAAAACATTCAGTTCTCCGATAGGGGAATACTTTTTCAGAATAATCTCCCCCTCCCGGTCAGTAAAAATCTCCAGTGGTGTCCCCTCTTTTATCCGCAGCGTTTTTCTGATCTCCTTAGGAATGACCACACGCCCCAGATCATCTATGCGCCGAACAATTCCTGTCGCTTTCATGCACTTTTCTTCCTCCTGTTTTTCCTTTTATCGAAGTTTACTGTCTTTGTACCCTTCAGTTTCCATATCATGTGTTGTATGGTTATTATGTGGAAAAACAGGGAGAATATACATTTCTGTATTTACAAAAAATGCCATTTAACTGCAATCAAGCGGTTATTTCCCGGAAAGTAATTCCATCAGTTCCTCTTTTGTGAAGCTGCCTCCGTTAAGCCCTTCGCCCTCCAGGATCTGATCTGCCAGTTCACGTTTCTTTTCCTGCAGTTTCAAAATATTTTCTTCAATCGTATCCTTCACGATCAGCTTGTATACATTCACTACATTCTTCTGACCAATTCTGTGTGCTCTGTCCGTTGCCTGATTCTGCACTGCCAGATTCCACCATGGGTCAAAATGGATTACAATATCTGCTGCCGTCAGATTCAGACCGGTTCCTCCTGCCTTCAGAGAAATACAGAATACCTGTGTGTTATCTGTGTTAAAGTTCTCTACCATCTGTGCACGCTTCTCCTTACTTGTAGAACCAGTCAGCATATAGTAACTGATCTTCTCCTCTTCAAGGCGCTTCGCAAGATGGTCAAGCATTGTCGTAAACTGCGAAAACAACAGAATCTTATGTCCGCTCTCCACTGCATTACTGATCATATTCAGGCACATATCCACTTTTGCAGAATCAGCTTTATAATCTGCAAAAATAAGAGACGGATCACAACAGATCTGGCGCAATTTTGTCAGCTCTGCCAGAATTGTAATCTTTGAGGTCTTAAATTCTTCTTCGGACTGCTTATCCAGCATCAGCATCATCCGTTTCACATGTGCATCATAAAGCTTCTGCTGCTCTCCTGTTAGCTGTACAAACATATTCTCTTCCAGCTTATCCGGCAGATCTGTAAGCACTTCCTTCTTCAATCTTCGGAGTACAAACGGCCGGATCATTTTCTGCAGACGTTTCATTGCATCTTCATCTGAATTCTGAACTGCCGGAATTTCAACTTCTTCCCTGAACTTCTTATAACTGTAAAGGAAACCGGGCATCAGATAATCAAATATACTCCACAATTCACTCAGGCGGTTTTCCACCGGAGTTCCTGTAAGAGCCAGCCTGAAGTCTGCCTGAACCTCTTTTACTGCTTTCGCAGCCTGAGTGTTTGCATTCTTGATATACTGAGCTTCATCAATAATCTCACATCTGAACTTATATCCTTCATATTCGCTGATATCCCTTTTCAGCAAATCATAGGAAGTCAGAAGAATATCCTCAGAATCTGCTTCTGCCAGGATCTGTCTTCTCTCTGCTGCAGTCCCTGTCACCATCTTTGCTGTAAGCTCCGGTGCAAAACGTTGAATTTCACTGCTCCAGTTATATACCAATGATGCAGGAGCTATAATTAATGTATTTCTTTGCAGCTTTCCAGTTTGTCCATCTGCCTTCTTTCCATCAGCTTTCTGCGCCTCTGCTGCCTTGCACGCCTGTTCCACTGTCTCAATTTCACTCTGCATATTTAACATTGCAGTTTCTTTTACTGCTATATTTTCAACAACAGTATTCCTTCTTTCCAGAAATTCTGACAGTAGAAATGCAATCACCTGCAACGTTTTTCCAAGTCCCATATCATCTGCAAGTATTCCGCCGAATCCATTATAATTCAATGTCTTAATCCACAGAAATCCCCGTTTCTGATACTCCCGCAGAACTTTATCCAGGCTCTCCGGCACCTCAAAATCATTATCCTCAATGGTCTTCATATTTCTTACCAGCGACTTAAAAGATTTATCCTTTACTGCCGAAACAACCGGATTCTCTTTCAACTGTGCATCCAAATACAACGCACGGTACTTCTGTACTTCAATCTTATCCTGCTTCATCTGCTTATCCGTCAGCTGAAGCCCTGCCCTGAGTTCTTCCACTGTATCCAGACCCGAGTCTGCTGCATTTACAAAAGCTCCGTTTTTCAGACGATAGAACTTTTTCTTCTTATTATATCTGGAAAGAATGTCAATCAGTTCTTCCTTTGAAATATCTCCTGCTGTCATACTCAGCTCCAGCAGATTTCCACTCAGGGAAACACCTACTGTAACCTTTGGCGAATTCCGGACTTCAATCCGTCTCAGCGCATCAGAAATAAATACTTCTCCCACTGCCTGCAGTGCCTGAATTCCTTCTGTCAGAAATTCATATTCCATCTCTTCATCATCCGCAATTACCGCACACTGTTCAAATGGATTAAAAGCATTCGAATATTTATGAATCACATTTCTGACAACTGTTTCTCTATTCATATCCCTTGCTGCAATATCGTCCGTTGTATATAAAGAAAATTCCCTGTCTCCATACTTAACAGTCGCCTTACATGTAACCATATTTTCCTGCGGTGCATCCAGATAAAATCGAAACTCCGGTTTAACCATTCCATAATTTTCCGGATGAAATTCAACCATTCTGCATTTAAAAAACTTCTGGATCACCGGTAAAAGTTCCTGACAGAATGCCGGTACATCTTTATTTTCTATAAACGCTTTCTCACCGGGGATCAAAGACAAACTGTCCAGAAAATCCTTAACAGGTAAAAGCTCTTCTACATTCTCAATATAAATCTTTTTATCATAAAAGCAAATTTTATACTGTTCCGTATTTGCCGCACACGTAAATTTGCTTACCTTCAGTTCAATTCCCTGCTTTGCACCTGTTATGGTCATTTTTCTCGGAAGATGTTCTCTGGTTATTTCCCAGGTTGTGTTTCTGGTTCCTATGGATTCTCCCTGCAATGTCTTTCCTTCCATCAAAAGCAAAAATTCTGCCAGTTCATTTCCTGACAGCTCCAGATGCCTTACCTTTTCCAGAGTTCCCATATAGTATCCATAATAGGAAGAGGATCTGTGAAATTGCCTGTTGTTGTCTGCCCATTTACAGATAAATTTCGCAAGCGGTCTGGATTCCTCGGCAAAGGATTCTATTGTATGGACAAACTGAAGATTTTTCCCATATTTATAATCATCCTGATTTTCTATATGAACATCAAAGGAAAATGCATCCTTCAGTACGTACATTTTATTAATTCCTATTTTAAATTCTACTGTAAATGTTCTTCCGTCAAAATTAAAATATGGTTCCAGCCTTACTTTTCCATAAGTGCTTCCCTGAATCAGTGGAAGAGACTTCGCAACTGCCTGCTTCTGCAATAATGAAGCCAATTCCGGCGTGGTATGCATCTGCACTCCTTTTCTGATCGTATGGGTCAGACCACCTTTTACAATTTTTTCTACAGATTGTCCGTAATCATAACTATCCATATCATTTTCATAATCATTATATTGCAGAAGAACCGCTACACAATGTTTACAAAGTCCACCATATTCTGCATATGCCCGACATTCACAATAGCAGGTATCAACTTCATCATTCTCTGTATCGATTGATACATCTACTTCATAGATATTTCTTCCACTGCCTTTTACAGATGCAACAATTTCATCAGACGCACCCATATTTTTTACATCCATATCCAAAACTTTTCCTGTTGCATAAAGTTCTGCACCTTTACTGTATGATGAAGAATTTGCCATATATCTGATCTGAGTTTTTGAAATCATATTTCTATACCTTTCCTGATACAATTAAAAACTTTTTGTATCATTTTCCCGGTTAAACCTGAGTAAAAAAGAATCCCTTCACCAGGCAGTCTCAATCTCTGCTTAAAGTGAAGGGATTTCCTCATCCATCGTTATTTATTTTACACGATAACCTTCGCAACTACAAGACCATAAACTTTAAGTTTATCACTGCCATTGCCATAAATCCAGCTGATCTCGCCTTCCGGTACGGGAATGCTTACAGCTTCTGTTCCGAAATTCTGATAAATATAATATTTCTCATTTTCATTCTCTCTCACTGTGATCTCCAGTGCATCCGGGATTTCTTCTTTGATTCCGCAGGAAACGCCGCTGTCTTTGAGCACTTTTTCAAGGAAGTCTCCATAGAATTCTTTATCAGCATCTGCTGCCACATACCATGCCTTACCTTTGCCATATTCATTCACTGTCAGGCAGGAATAGCCTTCATAGAAATCACTTCCGTAGGTCATTAAAGTACGTGCTCCGCGAAGCTCCACAAGGTCGCACAGATATTTACATGTATAAGTCTTATCCAGTCCAAGTTCATTGCCAGCCACAGGAACAAAAGAATTTTCTTCCCAGTCATAAAGGCCGTCAATTTCTGTGCTTCTGATTCCCAGTACATCCATCAGTCCATGTGGTGTTCCTTCCAGATAACACCTGTCTGTATCATCTGCAATTCCGGACCAGTAACTTGTGATCAATGTACCGCCGTTTTCCACGAACGCACGAACCTTTTTGGCAAAACCTTCCTTGAACATATAAACCATTGGAAGAGCCAGTACTTTATATTTATCCAGTTCACAGGTCATATCGATCACATCCACATTCACGCCTTGCTTACGGAAACCTCTGTAGAATTTCAGCATTGCTTCCAGATAATGAAGCCCTTTATTTCTGGGTCCCTGGCTGTCCTCCATTGCCCACTGGCTGTCCCAGTCATAAAGCATGGCAACCGAGCTGTTCACAGTTGTTCCTGCCAGTTCTTTTAACTCTTTCAGAACTTCTCCAACCCTGGAAACTTCTTTAAACACTCTTGTATCATTTCCACCGTAATGATCGATCACTGCTCCGTGGAACTTCTCAGAAGCACCTCTGCTCTGGCGAATCTGGAAATAGAGAGCACCTTCTCCGCCATGTGCAATTGCCTGCATGGACTGTGCAAAAAGCATTCCCGGTTTCTTTAATTTGCTCACACTCTGCCAGTTTGTAGAAGTCGGGCAGGATTCCATCTGGAAGAACGGCTTTCCTTTCAGAGAACGCATCAGATCATGGCACATACCATTGTCATAAGCTGTATCGATCACTGCTTCTTTATGCCATGTCGGATAAGTATCCCAGGAAACCACATCAATCTCTTTTGCAATCTTAAAATAATCTAAACCGCCAAAATAATGCATCAGATTAGCAGTAGTCGGAAGTGTGCTTCCTCCCTCTCTCAATGCTGCAATCTCATGATGAATGAAATTCGCTGTCTGATGAGTAACAAATCGTTTCCAGTCCAGATTCAGTGCATGAAGCTGTGTCTCACCAATCTTAGACGGACTCTCGATCTGGTCAAAGCTGTTATAAGTATGACTCCAGAAAGTGGTGCACCACTTATCATTCAGATTTTCAATAGTCTGATATTTCTCTTTCAGCCAGTTACGAAATGCTTCCTGGCACAGCGGACAATGACATTCTCCGCCATACTCATTGGAAATATGCCACAGGATCACACCCGGATGTGTGGCAACCTCCTGTGCCAGCTTTTTGTTAATAATATGTACCTTCTCTCTGTAAACAGGAGAAGTATAACAATGATTATGTCTGAATCCAAATAAGGCTCTGTGGCGTGTTTCATCTACACGAAGTACCTCCGGATACTTGTCTGCCATCCATTTGGGTCTTGCACCTGACGGTGTAGCCAGAATTGTAGAAATTCCTCTTTTATAAAGCTTATCAATGATTTCCTGCAGCCATTCAAAATGAAATACACCTTCTTCCGGTTCCAGTGTAGACCAGGAAAAAATCCCAAGGCTTACTACATTACAGCCAGACTCCTCCAGCATATCAATATCTTTTGCCAGAATATCCGGCCTCTTTAACCACTGTTCCGGGTTGTAATCACCGCCATGGAGCAGTTTATCTGTTCTAAAGTCCATACTTGTTCTGCCACTCCAAATGTGTTTAAATATACCCAAACACATCGAGAAATTGAAGTCCTTACGAATACTTCTTACTGCTTCATTGTGTATGTTTTGACGATTGCAGGCAATACGCTACTCACAGGTTTTTGTACACTCCACAGTCGTTAATTCCCGAAATAGCCTTCGGTACATACTTACATTTGCTTTTAATCATGCAATCCTGTAAGTTTTAGCATCTTTTAAATTAAGTGCCGCATTGAGATCCCTGTCTGCAACATAGCCACATTCACATCTGTAAATTCTATCTGAAAGCTTTAAGTTTTTCCTGACAGAACCACAATGGTGACAGGTCTTTGAAGACGGATAAAATCTATCTGCTACCCTTAATTCAATGCCGTTTTCATCACACTTGGCTTTAAGCCTTGTTCTAAATTCATAAAACTTCTGAGATGCAACAGCTTTTGAAAGACACCTGTTTTTCATCATTCCTTTTACATTTAAATCTTCAATCGTTATGTAAGACGGTTTGGTTTTCACTATCTCAGCGATTGTCTTGTTAATGTAATCCGTACGGATATTATCCATTTTATGATGAAGTTTTTGTACCTTAAGCCTTTGTTTCTGTATATTTGCTCTTTGAGTGGACTCTCCTTTCTTTAAATTTTCATACTTTCGGGAAAGACTTCTCTGTTCCCGGATCAGTTGTTTTTCAAGTTTCTTTAATCCTGCCGATTTGTTGATGTTCCTGTATGTCTTTCCATTTGAGACAATGGCAAGATCTTTTAGTCCAAGGTCTATGCCAATTCCCTCGTTTGAGTTATTGCCAATATTGACATCGGGAATCTCTACAAGAACAGAAACATAAAATCTGCCAGCCTTAACAGACACTGTACCACTTCTGATCATATATCCATCCTTTGTTGTTGGGATATATCCTTTTTCTTTGATACGGACCCAGCCCAGAGTTGGGATCTTAAGTCTGTGCCTTTCGCATTGACAATCCTTTGGGTTATTTCTGACGAAATACATTTTCACATCAGATTTACCTTTCTTTTTAAATTTAGGAAAATCACTCTGATGTTTAAAAAATCTTGTAAAAGCAGTACATCCATCTTCGATAGACTTTTTTACGGCTTTTGAATACACTTCCCTGATCCATGTTTTGTCAGGATTATTGGGAATGTATTCGTTGTTAAGCCATAGACTAAAGCTCTTACCAGTCATAAACTTTTCACCATTATCATGCAGGGCTTTGTTGTGACCAAGGTAGAAGTTATAGACATATCGGCAAGTGCCTATCGTCCTGCGGATCCTGGCTTTCTGTTCTTCAGTTGGATTGATTTCCGTCTTGAAGCTCTTTAGCAATCTCTTCATCCCTTTCTATTTGTTTTTTATACTTACGAAATCCGTACAATCTGCAGGAAAAAACATGAAGTATAGATACAATATCCTGTACAAGTTCTTCTTGCGGTGATAGTTCTTCATTGTTCACTATCACCATAGTTGTGTTGAACTTCATACAGAATTTTTCAAACCAGTCATATCCAAATCTGATAAATCTGTCTTTATGTGTAACTATGATGGTTTTAATTTTTTGTTCCATTACTTCATCTAACAGCTGATTCCACTTTTTGCGGTTATAGTTTAAACCACTGCCATACTCTTCAATACATTGGTCTACAATCATTCCTCTTGCATTACAGAATTGACGTGAAAACGATACCTGATTCTGTAAATCATCCTTTTGATTTCTTATAGAAACTCTTGCATAAATAACAACCTGTCGAGTGTCATTCTCTGTATCTATGCCTTTAAATTGAAGATATTGGTTGTAAGTATAATAACGCCTGTCAGTTGGAGTTCGATTTGCTTTTAGCGTTCCTTCCCTGTCCCAACGCTGTAATGTTTTCACAGAGACACCTAATAATTCAGCAAAATCTTTTGGTTTATAATTAGTGATATTCGATGTGTTCATAGCAATACCTCCATGAGCATATTTCAACACATTTAATCACTAATATCAATATTATTAATCATTTAAAAACATTTCTCTTAATTCTCTATTCTCAGTCGTTTTCTTTTTCACTATCATATTTAATACTCTATCCAATTTCAAAACACACTATTCTCGCTGCTTATTACTTTTCTCAGTCAAAGCAGACGGGATTTGATTTCATTCTTCTTACAGGATATAGTTTGCAATTACTCCAAGCACCAGCAAATGCAAAGGATAAAAAGCATAATAGACATATTTATTGATGTAATCCTTTCTCTCTCCAGTGCAGCACCAGATTCCATAGAACGCAATCGGTCCGGTCACATACATCAGACTGATAATACATCCCAGCACTGTTTTCAGCACATTTCTTGTCTCAAACACATAGAACACAAACACAAGCAGAACAATACAAAGTCCATACTCTGCCCGGAAAATGCTCACCCAGACAATAGCTGCGATCAGGATCAGTACCTTTAACATACCACCTGTAAATCCGGAAGTTTCTTTAAACAGATCTAAGCATTTCAGCATAATCAGGCAGATACACATCGTGATCATTGCGTTCTGACTGGAAAAGTCCCATACTTTTCCGCAGATTGCCAGATCATATGGAATCTCACTGACCAGTGCAGTAACAGCCATCATGATCAGATACTTCTTATAATCCGATGTATTACGAAATCCCTCTACCAGCAGAAACGCAAATACGGGAATCGCCATCCCGCCTATAAGCTGCATAATGGATCCGACTCCCGCAAGTGTCATCAAACGGGAATCCTGAGACATCGCCTGGTTCAGACTCTCCTGAGTATACTGGTCTAAATGGATCAGGCCTTTTTCAATAATGGCAATTCCAACTGTCTGGATCAGCATAGTGATACATGCAAACATCTTCAGCCCATCAGCTGTGATATCCGGAGTTTTCCAAACGATTCCTCTTCTTCCCGTTGTCATATTCATAATATCAACCTTTTACAGCACCGCCTGTAATTCCTTCCACATAGAATTTCTGCATGATCATAAACAGAATAGAAATCGGTATGGATACCAGTACACCACCTGCGCAGAACTGAGTAAAATAAGAATTGATAAGGCTCTTATCCAGCATCTTGTACAGACCAATGGCAACTGTATATTTGGAAGAAATACCGGCATTCAGGATCATCTTTGCATATACGAAATCCATCCATGGCACCAGGAAACTGCTGATAACTGTATAAACAACAATCGGGCGGCTCATGGGCAGAACCATCTGGAAGAAGATTCTTGCCTCACTGCATCCATCAATTCTGGCAGCCTCGCAGAGTGCTCTCGGAACTGTATCAAAGAATCCTTTCGCAATCAAATAACCAAGACCTGAAGAAGCAGAGTAAACCATGATCAGACCGGCATAGCTGTTTGTCAGATTAAAAGATTTCAGTGTGAAGTAAACTGCAATCATTGCCAGCATACCAGGAAACAGATTCAGGATAACTGCCATGTTCATCAGCGGTTTTCTCATCTTGAATCTCATAACAGATGTTGCATATGCAACCATCAGTACGAACATAGTGGAAATCACACATGTAAAGCATGCAATGATAAATGTATTCAGAAACCACTGCGGAAACTGAGATACAGAATCTGAATGAAACAGCTTCATGTAATTGCTGATGCTCCATTCCTTCGGAAAAAATGTACTGGTATTCATTCCTGAATATGCACTGAAGGAAGTACATAACAGCCAGATGATCGGGATCAGCCAGATAAATGCCAGCACTGCGATCAATAAATTATGTAATACTATAGAAGAAGTACGACTGTCTTTCATCTTTTTCATTATTGATATGTTCCCTCCTTATCTCCCTTGATCATCCTGTTAAATGCAACCAGGGTGAATACTGCACAGATAATAAACACGATAATACCGATTGCTGATGCCATCTTATAGTTGTAGTAATCCTGAGTCAGACGGAACAGCCAGGTAACCAGAAGGTCAACCTCTTTTGCCTGTGAGCTTGCCATTGCCTGATTAGTTGTTGTATAAACATCCTGTGTGAGCAGATAAATAACATTAAAGTTATTAATATTTTTTACAAAGTCTGTGATCAGAGCAGGTCCTGTTACAAAGAGCAGATATGGCATTGTAATCTTTCTGAATATCTGGAAGTTTGTTGCACCGTCTACTCTTGCACTCTCAAGCTGGTCAGAAGGAAGGTTCATCAGAACACCTGTTGCAATCAGCATCTGATACGGAACACCAATCCAGATATTAATGAGAATGATCATTACATGTGCCCAGCCCGGAGCAGAAAGAAACGGAATATAGCTTGTGGACACAAGTCCTATGCTTCTTAAGAATCCGGTCAGTCCAATGCTGTGACAGATTGTGTTGACGATACCACCATTGGAGAAGAAATTACGCACCAGCAGAAGTGATACAAACTGCGGGACTGCAATCGTTACGATAAATAAAGTACGCCACATCTTCGACAGTCTTGTCTTCTTGCTGTTAAGAAGCAGTGAAAGCAGGATACCTCCGATATAAGTTGTAAATGTTGCGAAGAAAGCCCATACAAGTGTCCATCCCAGAACCCGCACAAATGCATATCCGAACGTAGATGTAAGACCGCCGCCGCCAAACAAACTGATAAAGTTACTGAAACCTACCCATGAGAACAACTCAGTAGGAGGCATATGCTGCTGATCATAATTTGTAAATGCTACAAAGATCAGAAGTAAGATTGGGATTAATGTGAAAATCACAACTCCAAGTACCGGAAGTGTCAGTAATGTAATATGAAACTTCTCTTCTGTCAGTGATCTGAGATCTTCTTTAAAAGTATTGATATGCTTTCCCGCTTCTTCCATTTTCTGAAGTGTATAAGCATTGATCACGTTCTTAAACCACACAACAGCTGCCGCAAACCATACAACAAAGCTGAACAATGAAAACAACAGGATCGTAAAGGAATTATCATAATCATTAAATTCACTTTTCATTGTTTTCATGTTAAAGACTTTTTCCATCTTTACAGTACCAAGGGTACTGAATTTTGGTACATACTGCATTGCAAATTTCACTGAAAAAACGATCACTGCGATCTCCAGCAATGTCATCAGTACTGCTTTCACATACTGTTTACGCTTTGCATAGCCTGCGCCCATCCAGATCAGGGACAGCTTTACAAAGGCATCACCTTTCACTACAGCAGTACCAAAGTCAGCAAAAAATCCACCGATGGATTTAAAGAATCCACTCACTGCCGCTGCAGCAGAATTATTGTCCTGTGCTGCCATATCTCTCCTCCTCGTCATTTCATTTTTGTTACTATCTTTTCTCAGACAGCATCTGCCGTTTCCTTAAAACAGCTCACATGCCGTTATGCATATGGGCCATTTTTTAAAATCTGTTATATAATTTTTTTATTTTACAATTATTCTACAGAAGCAGCAGCACCCTCTACCAGATTATCAAGTGCTTCCTGGATTGCATTATCATCATCCGCAGATAATGTTCCCTGTGCAATCAGTTCTCCGAATGTCTTTGCAGGATCCCAATATTTTCCGCCAACCTTCTGAGCCTGTGCATATTCAGACTGAGCTGCAAGTGCTGCAAGTGCTACATTTTCCTGAACAGAATCAGATGCTGCTACATTCTTGTTTGAAGGACCGCTTTCTCTCTGATCAAAGAACATCTGCTGGGATTCTTCATTTGTAAGGTACTCAGCAAGAAGAACTGCCCATCCGGAATTCTCAGAATAGCCGTTTACACCAACATATTTGTAACCGGCAACAGATCCCTGCTGAACCTGTTTGTCACCAACTGTGAATGTAGGAAGCTTTGTTGCTGCATATCCGTCACCAAATATCTCCTTTGCTGTGATTGCATCCCATGTACCGGAAACGCATGCTGCCAGATTACCGGATGCAAGCTGATTAGACATATCACCATCAGCAACTGCCATAAATGCCGGATTAGATGTAATATCAAGCATTCCTTTTACTACATCAACACCTGTATATCCATCAGCACTTGTTCCGTTCCAGTCCATAGTTGTTGTTCCGTCATCATTAAGTCCTGTTGTAAATCCTGCTCCATAGAAGAAAGAAGCATTGTACCATCCGGAAGCAAGTGTCATACCAACTTTCTTTCCGGCCTTATCAGCTGCTTCAAGAAGGCTGTCCCAGCTTGCTGCATCTTCCTCGGAAATTACAGATGAATCATAGTAAAGAAAATATCCGTTGTCAGCTGCTCTTGGAAATGCATACAGACTGCCATCAATTGTTGCTGCATCAATAGCGCCTTCAACGTTTGCAGCTTTTACATCATCAAGTGTTGTATCTGCAAGCTGAAGTGCTTCTGCATAATCATCAAGTTTCAGAAGTGCTCCTGCTTTTACAAGATCCGGAAGCTGATCATCTGCGAATGCATATACATCTGCACCAGCCTCTACGTCTGTCAGAATAGTATCTTTTGCAGTAGACTCAGATTCTACGCCAATCTGAATATCAAATTTCTGATCTGCATACTTCTCCTGGAATTTATCTGTCAGTTCTTTTAATAAATTCTGGTCTTCTTCAGCTCCCCATACAGTCAGTTTAATTGTCTCATCCTCTGCTGCACTTACACATACTGTGCAGGAAAGTGCCATAGCTGCTGCCAGTAACGGTGCAATCACCTTTTTTACATTTTTTCTCATTTTCTCTTCCTCCTGTTTTTGATGGTTATGCCTAAACAGCCCGCATCCGATTTGCGTAATAAACGCCCTCAGTTTTGTTTGCGCAACCGTTTGTTCATATTTTTAGTATATTCCTTTATATTTATAAAGTCAATTAGCCATTATTATCTAATTTCGAATCTCTTTTTTGT
>ENA-OZZA01000384-OZZA01000384.1-human-gut-metagenome-genome-assembly--contig:-NODE-384-length-13601-cov-8.657390_pt1 | contig 13601 bp, 8 predicted proteins | sample MGYA00243640_ERZ654137 | MGnify/ENA primary metagenome ERZ654137 (study PRJEB26926, sample SAMN06165045) | human gut metagenome | biome: ENVO:00009003; feature: ENVO:2100002; material: ENVO:00002003... | reverse complement strand
GTTACTAGTTTTGAAGGAGAAGTAGAAGCGGTATTCCAGATACGCCGTAGGGGATCCAAACATAAGAAAGATGCTTCTGTTATGCTCGACCGTAACTTCGCCCCTACCCCACGTGCCTTCAGCTATGAAGAAGAACATCCACAGTGGATGGACAAAAACTCATGGATCACCCTTTCCAACCGTATAGACTCGCTATATGCGGATTCTATTAGCAAAACTAACAACACCTATTTATTGAGCGAAGTGGAAATAGCAAAAAAAAGAAAAAATAGGAACATCACTACTCAAGTATTCGAGAAAAGCGTAGACGCATACTATGATGTAGCGCGATTGGTTGATGAATTACGCGATCAGGGAATAGTAATTAATACTATACCTGACTTGCTTAGTAAAGTGAATCCTAACTTTTCATACGATGTGCAAGACGGAAGTTCACGATATAAAGAGAAAACAACCTGTCTCATTGTTGGTAAACAAGTACTTGATACTTTAACTGCTTGGACATTGTGGAATGAGATAGATGGTATAAAACAGATTATGATATGCGAAGGAAGCAATTCGTATACTGATGAAGTGCTTAATTCAATACACGGTTCAAATATGACAAAAGGACAAAATGTAAAAGACATGATGACAGCAATGAATCCCCCACGTACCTTTGATGACAGTTTCTATCTTTATGGAGATGCTGCAAAGAAAAAAATATCGTTAGACGATACTGAAAAGGCCAAATCAGAACCCCTTTTTAGAAAGAAATCATCAGGAATCAACAATAATGTAAACGTCAATATCGATTTTTCAAGATTCGGACAATATGCTTTATTCTACATAACTCCGCATTTTGACTCCAATTATAGCAGATTAACGCAAAAATCAATGAAGGCTGCCCATGGAACACGTCGTACAATAATCCAAGGATATTCTCGCCCATTAGCTTTCTATTCTCCTGTCTACAAAGACAAAATACCGACTGCAAATGTCAACCATCGTCGCCGTACACTCTATTGGAATCCTACTATACCAACCGACAAAAATGGTAAAATTAGCATAGAATGTCAGAACGGTATGTATGCCAATCCGGTCATTATCCACGCAGAAATGCTGAAAGGTGGAATCCCATGCAGTATTACGATTATTGGAGAGAAGAAAAAAAAATAAACCAGTAAATATCTCCAAAGTCCCTTTTAGGATTTCAATTTAGATGAAATACCGCCATTTCCGACAAATTCCCCTAATGATGTCAAGGGTCGGTCAAGGGTAAAAACAATAGTGAGACAATCGGAATACATGAAACAGATATTTAATGAAGAACAAATAAATAAAGCTGCATTCATCATCGAAAGCCCTTTATCAAAGCTTTCTGAGCTTTATCATAGCGAAGTTAAGAATCTTGCTATTTTAATGTCTTGAACTACAAGAAAGGATTAATATCTTTTTGCGAAACTGGAGAATATTCTCTTTATACTGATTACTTCTTGAATAAACAAATCGAAAGAATAAAAGAAATAGAAGAATAAAAAACAGCCTTCCTCTCAAAACACCATCCTTATATCATGGTATTAATCAAAAGCTGGGAACAAAGTGGGAACATTTTGGATTAAGAGAAAAGAAAAAACCCTCTCAGAGATCATTTGAAAGGGTTTTATGAGGTTCCTGGCGGATTCGAACCGCCGTACACGGTTTTGCAGACCGCTGACTAAGCCACTCATCCAAGGAACCTTGTCGTTAGCAATCTTTGTTTCTCGATTGCGGTTGCAAAGGTACGACATTTTTTTTAATCTGCAAATATTCTGCTATTTTTTTCTCACTTTTTCTGCATTTTTTTCGCAACCGTACTTTGGCTTGTTCTGCATAGACTTCATGGCGCAGTCCGAACTACAGCATTCACACGGATTGCTATTGTTCTTTATGCGCTTGAAATACTGAAAGATACGTATGCTTATCCATATGGTGCAGAGGCATACAATTGCAATAACTATAATTTGTTGTAATTCCATGCTTGATAAACAAATAATTTTAGGTTTAGGTTTATTAAACGATAAGACTTCCTATTTGAAATACAGTAAATGCAATAAGCCAAGCCAATCCAGTGGTGTATCCTGCTGTGAATATGGCCCATTTCCAACTGCCGGATTCTTGCTTGATTGCTGCGAAAGTGGCAATACAGGGGAAGTAAATCAATACAAACAGCATGTAAGCTAATGCAACCAGTGGAGTAATGGGGATGCGGTTAGAAAGATTCACATTTTCCACATCTCCTTCATTTGTGTATAATACTCCTAGTGTGCTTACTACCAGTTCTTTAGCACCCACACCTGAAATAAGTCCGATTCCTAACTTCCAGTCAAATCCTAGCGGTTTGATAACAGGCTCTATGGCTTTGCCTATTTGTCCGATATATGAATTTTTTTGTTGCTCAGCCACGCTTTCGTAAGCATCATGTTGTGGATAATACCCTAGAAACCAGATAATAATTGAGGCAATCATGATAATGCCTCCCATCTTTTTCAGATATTGTGCTCCTTTTTCCCATGTATGGCGCATGATACTTTTAGAGGTAGGCATACGATAGGGGGGGAGTTCCATCACAAATGGAGAATCTTCTCCTTTCACCAGAAATTTACTGAAAATACGGGCCATTATTACTGCCAATAAAATGCCTGCTGTGTAGATGCAAAGTAGCATAAAGCTGGCGCAGTTAGGGAAAAAAGCACCTATCATAACTAAATATATGGGAAGACGAGCACTACAGGACATTAAAGGATTCACCAACATGGTGATTAGTCTGGACTTTCGGTCTTCTATAGTACGTGTTGCCATTATGGCAGGTACATTACAGCCGAATCCCATAATCAGTGGAATAAAGGACTTGCCATGCAGTCCCATCCGATGCATTATTTTATCCATGATAAATGCAGCGCGTGCCATATACCCCGAATCTTCCAATATAGAAATAAAAAAGTATAATATGAGGATATTCGGCAGGAAAACGATAACACCGCCCACTCCACCGATAATACCATCTATCAGTAAGTCTTTCAAAGGACCTTCAGCCATATTGTTCCGTATCAGGTTGCCCAACTGGTCTACTAGCCATTCAATACCTTGCATAGGGTAGTCACCCAAAACAAAGGTTCCCTCAAACATGATGTAAAGGAACAGGAAAAAAATAGGATATCCCCAAATGCGATGTGTCACAATACTGTCTATCACGCGGGTTGTTTGTTCTTTTTCCAAATGATTGTCGGTGAATGTTTCCTTCAAAGCTCCGGTAATAAAACCATATTTAGCATCCGTAATAGCTTGCTCGCTGTCTTCGTTCATCACTTTACGGATACGTAAGGTTTCCTTGTTGCGTATCGCTATAATTTCTTTGCCATTAGGCAGTGTAGAGATGAAATTTTCTATTTCCTTATCGTTTTCCAGTAATTTGATAGATAGGAAGCGGGTGGAGTATTTATGGCGTATGTCTTCGTTTTGACTGATTGCTTTTTTTACTTCTTCGATACTGCGCTCCAGTTCAGGACCGTGGTTAATGTGAATATGGCGCATATATCCGCGTGGGCGGGCATCTTCCTCTTCTTTGTGGCTTCCGAATTCGTGGTCGGGTACATAGGTTTTGTGCCAGTCTCTCAGATCTTCCAGAATTTCAGAACGTATTTCGCCCTTTTGTGACAGGAAATCCCCGCCTTCGTAAATACCGATGATAACATGGAACAGTTGGTCTATGCCTTCACCCCGCCGGCAGACAGTAGGTATCATAGGCACTCCGATCAATTGGCTTAACTTGATGTAATCCAGTTTGTTGCCGCTGCTTTCCAGTTCGTCATACATATTCAGTGCGATGACCATACGCACATTCATGTCAATCAATTGGGTGGTAAGATAGAAATTACGTTCCAGGTTGGAAGAGTCTGCCACATTGATGATTACATCCGGAGTTTCTTCAATGATATGTTTGCGTACATAAAGTTCTTCCGGAGTATAGGCTGAAAGAGAATAGGTTCCGGGTAAATCTACAATACGGAAATGATAACCTTGGAAGTCGAAAAAACCTTCTTTGGCATCTACTGTCACACCACTGTAGTTTCCTACATGTTCATGGGCGCCGGATGCAATATTGAATAGCGAAGTCTTTCCACAATTAGGATTACCTACTAAGGCTACATTGATTGTACGGCGTTTGCCTTTTGCCAGTGCCACCAGTTCTGATTCGGACACGGGTACATCTTCTGTTATGGAACCATGGTAAGGGTTCTGCATCGTGCGTGCTTCCTGCTCGCTTACCACCTCAATCATATCTGCCTCTTGTCTTCGGAGAGAGATCTCGTAACCTAGTAGTCTGTATTTTATAGGGTCTTTCAAAGGGGCGTTCAAGATTACCTCTACGGTTTTTCCTTTAATAAAACCCATTTCAACGATTCGCTTGCGGAAACCACCGTGACCTAACACCTTGACTATTACGCCTTTTTCTCCTGTTCTTAATTCGGATAAACGCATCTTGTTTTAAATTTTTCGCAAAGATAAGTTATTACTTAGAAGTATGCAAACTATTTAGATTGTTTTTAAATAAAGAACAGGCACTTTGTTTTTGTCTTGCAGAACCCTTATCTTTGTGTCATGTTTCATTGGAATATTCAGAAGTATATAGAGGAAAAACAACTTTTCACTTTGCATGATAAGGTGTTAGTGGCATTGAGTGGCGGAGCGGATTCGGTAGCTTTGTTGCGTGTCTTGCTTGTTTTAGGGTATCATTGTGAGGCTGCCCATTGTAACTTCCATCTTCGTGGTGAGGAGTCCGATAGAGATGAAAGGTTTGTCAATGAGTTGTGTAAAGGGCTGGGAGTGACTTTGCATGTTACTCATTTTGATACAGTCGCTTATGCTTCAAGGCATCATGTTTCTATTGAGATGGCAGCTCGCGAAATGCGCTATGATTGGTTCGAACAACTGCGTAAGGAGAGGGGGATGGCTGTTATTGCCGTAGCCCATCATCGGGACGATAGTGTGGAAACTTTTTTATTGAATTTGATACGTGGCGCGGGAATCAATGGCTTGAAAGGTATCAGTCCGCATAACGGCTGCATTGTACGGCCTTTGTTGGAGGTGAGCCGTCAGGATATTTTGGATTATTTGCGTTGTTTGCGTCAAGGTTATGTTACAGACAGTACCAATCTGCAAGATGAATATATGCGTAATAAAATCCGTCTGAATATTCTTCCGATGTTGCGTGAGCTGAATCCTTCTGTCAGTGAAAGTATAGCTGAAACATCCAGACGTCTGACTGATGTTTCTCTTATATATAATAAGGAAATAGAGGCGGGGAAAGAAAGGGTGATGGAAAAGTCCGGCCATATTCTTATTTCTCGTTTGATGGAAGAGAGTGCTCCGGCGGCTTTGCTGTTTGAGATTCTTCATCCGTTAGGTTTCAATTCCGTTCAGGTAGGAGATGTATTCCGCAGCTTGTCTGCCCAGTCGGGAAAAAGATTCGTTTCTGCCGGATGGGAGGTGCTGCGCGACAGGACGGAGCTGATTATTCGCAGGAGGAAGCCGGCGAATGAGGAAGTAGAGGAAAATGTGCCCCCATTCCGGCTTGCAATGGAAACGCAGGAAATAATGCCGGACTTTGTCATCCCCAGGAATAAGAATACGGTCTGTTTGGATGCGGACAAGGTGGTACTACCTCTCACGGTGCGTAAATGGCGGCAGGGGGATAAGTTTGTTCCTTTCGGAATGAAAGGAAAAAAGAAGGTCAGCGATTATCTGACAGATCGTAAGTTTTCTCTTTTCCAGAAAGAAAATCAGTATGTGGTTTGCTCAGCAGACCGGATTGTATGGCTGGTAGGAGAGCGTAGCGATGACCGTTTCCGGGTGACGGAAGATACGAAACGGGTACTGATTATACGGCAGTGGGAAGATAAGTAGATTTTTTTTCTTTCCTGCTTTTTCATGAATGACAGGGAATGTTTCCTGAAATCTTGTAGCAAAAATCCGCGAATCATGCAACAAGATTTCAGAAATCATGTAGCAAGATTCGCGGATTTCAGATGGAGCTTCCCGGTATTATTTGCAATACTTCTGTATCAGTCCGTCTACCACTTCATCGCCCAGTTCTTTTGCTTTGGCAAAATTTGCACAGGCTTCTTTGTTTTTCTTTAATTGTATCTGGCAGTATCCCAGCATACGATATGCGGCTGCGGCTTTCGGGTCTAAAGAGATAGCCTTTTCCAATGCTTCTATTGCTTCGTTATGTTGCCCTACACGTAGATGCACCGAACCTTTTTCCACCCACATGGCTACATCCTCAGGAGTCATTTCTACTGCTTTATTAATGTCGTTGATAGCTTGCTGATACATTTTACATTGTATTTCCGCCTGTTCGCGTTGCAGATAAAAGGCGGCTGTAACGCGTCCACCGATAGCATCATAAAAAGTATCATAATCTATTACCGCTTCACGGTATTTGCCTGTCTGGGCTTTTATCTCTGCCCGTTCATAGAAATAAGGAGCCGCTTCCGATGTATAAGGCTTGGTGAAACGTGCCACAGCACTATCCATCAAGGCAATAACCTCGTTCATATCTGTTCCTTCAATCAGTTGTTTGGTTTTGGCTGCCGAGTAAAATGTAGCGGCAGAGGCTATGGAAGACTGGTTCACTTTTTCATAAGCGGCGTATGCCTCAGGATATTTTTTCATAGCAAACAGAATGTCTCCCTCCAATTGTGTGTAAATGGGTTGGTTGTCGGCCTGCATGGCATCATGAATAATGGAGAGAGCTTTGTCGTAACTCCAGTCACCGTATGGTTTCTTGTCACCTAAAGAGATGGTGTACGAATAAATTAATTTAGCGATATTATATTGCGTTTCACTCTTGTTGGCTGTCACTTCCAGTGCTTTCTTCAGGTCGGCATCTGCCAAAGCGTTGTGTTCATCATCATTAAATCCCATATAAGTAGTGGCACGGCGTATATATCCGTCCGCGCTGTTGGGATATTGTTCCAGGAAATCGTTTAATGTGGTGATATATTCGTCCTGATTTTGTTGTGAAGATGCCATGAACAGGTACACCAGTGCTTGGTCTTCTGTTTCGGGCAGTCCTTTTTTGATGCCGATTTTATTCAGTGACATGTCGTTCAAAGAAAGGGCGGTGATGCTCAGCGAGGCACCGTATGTAGCTCCGATGGCATAACTTTCCTTGGCTTCATCCGATGCGTTTTTTTGGATTAAACCTAATACTTCTCCATTGGCATTCATAATAGGGCAACTTACTGTTTTTTCGTTGGTTGTCATTGCTAGTGTATAGTAATATGCCTTGTCGCCGATGGTGTCTACTTTGGTGACGGTCCCTGTCTGGCAGGTTGCCGCTTTTTGAGTCGAGTAGGGTAGCAGATAGACTGTTTCACCTACCGATGCCGGCTGTGATGCCGATTTTAATGCTATGGTCTTTTTATCGGTTTCAGTATTAAATTTTACGATGTCATACATGGAGTTGGCTCCCAAGATACGCAATACAGGCAATTCTTTACTGTCCGCATTAATGATTACTGCACGTTCGGCTCCTTCAAACAGGGTATAATCGGATAATGCCGTTCCATTTTCATTGATATAGAATCCATTTCCTGTATTCTTGATTTTGTTATCTTTATCGTATGTAACGATGGAAAAAACGGCTTTTTTAGCTTTGCCGGCCCACTTTGGGGTTGCTTGTGCATAGCTTAGCTGGGCGGCTATGCCGCATGCCAGTATCAAAAGTACTTTCTTCATGATATAGTTAGTTGTTTGTTAACGATGATACGGTATTTATAAAGCGGATGCCGTTTTGTCTTCTGTGAAGCCGCGTTGCTTTACAGCTTCATAAATCAGAATACCTGCGGCAACCGATACGTTCAATGATTCTATTTTACCCATTAACGGTATTTTGATCCATTCATCGCACAGGGAAAGGTGTTCGTAGGGAACACCTGTGTCCTCGGCTCCCATAATGATACATACAGGGTCTTTATAGTTTGCTTTGGTGTAATCATAATCACCTTTTTCCGTGGCTGCTACAATCTTGAATCCGCAGTCTTTCAGATACTTGATGGTATTAGTCAGATTTTGTTCGCGGCATACGGGAAGAGTGTGCAGAGCTCCTGCTGATGTTTTCATTGCGTCGGCATTGACACTGACACTGTTTTTCGAGGGAATAATAATGGCATCTGCACCGGCACATTCGCAGGTACGGGCAATGGCTCCGAAGTTACGTACATCGGTAATTCCATCCAGCATGACGAATAGGGGTGTTTTTCCTTCTTCAAACAGGAAAGGTACCAGATCTTCTGTTTTCTGGTAGGTGACAGAGGAGATGAATGCTACAACTCCCTGATGGTTTTTCCGGGTAATACGGTTAATACGCTCCACGGGTACACGCTGAACAGGGATGAGGGTATTTTTCAAGCAGGTAAACAGTTCTTTGGACAGTTCGCTCTGTATATCTTTCTTCACCAATACTTTATCTATCTCTCTTCCGGCTTGTATGGCTTCAATAACAGCGCGTACACCGAAAATCATTTCATTCTTTTCTAACATATTTAATAAGTGGTTAATGGTTAGTGACAGGTGGTTAGTGGTAATTGGCACTAGCCACTTATCAGCGCCTTTGCATTGTTCAGGGCTGCCTCTGTCAAGGTAGCCCCACTTAGCATATTGGCAATTTCTTTTACTCTTTCTTCATCAGTCAGGCGGCGGATGTGGCTGTTGGTGCCTGTTTCCGTATCTTCCTTATATACTTTATAATGAGTGATGCCGCGTGCTGCAATCTGGGGCAGGTGGGTGATGCTGATGACCTGACGGTTTTGTTTTCCCATCTCCTGCATGATGAGCGCCATTTTCTCGGCGATGGAACCGGAAACTCCGGTGTCTATTTCATCAAAGATGATAGTAGGCAGTTTCACAGCTCCGGCTATCATGGCTTTCAGCGAAAGCATGACACGGGCAATCTCACCACCCGATGCTACGGAAGCTACATTTTGTAATGTTCCATTCTTGTTGGCCGAAAACAGGAATGTCACACTGTCCATCCCTTTACTGTCCGGTTCCTTGCGCGGATTCAGTTCCACCACAAAGCGCACATTGGGCATACCGAGAGGAACCAGCAGGCTTTGCATCTGTCTTTCAATGTGCTTGCCCGATTGGGAACGGAGTTTTGTCAACACAGCAGCTTGCTTTATCACTTTGTCATATAGCGTTTCTTTTTGGGCGGTAAGTTCTGCTATACGGTCATCAAAAGAAGTGATGGCGTTCAGCTTCTCATGATAGTCGGTTTGCACGGCTATCAATTCCTCTATTGTTTGTACGTGATGCTTCTGTTGCAAAGAGTAGATTAAGTTCAGGCGTTCATTTACATAATCCAGACGGGTGGGGTTGAACTCCACTTCCTCCTGTGCGCCTGCTATTTCATGCGACAGATCTTTCAGTTCTATGTAACAACTGTCTAAACGCCCTATCCATTCCTGGGCACGTGTGTACACTCTCGCTATGTTATGCAGGGTTTGCATACATTCTTTGGTAGCGGATAACAGGCTGGCATCTTCCGAAGCCATTATTTGGTCCACTTTGTACAAACCCGCTTTTATCTCTTCGGCATGATTCAAGGTTTCGGCTTCCTGTTCCAGTTCGGTTTGTTCTCCTTCCTGAAGGTTTGCATCATCCAGCTGTTCCAGTTGGAACCGGATGTAATCTTCATCCTTCCGGCTTTGCTCGGCTTGCGTTATGAAGTCGGCCAGCTGTTTGCATACGTTTCTGTACTCGGTATAAATATCCTTGTATGCTGAAAGTTCGTTGTCATCTTGTGCCAGGATATCCAATACATTCAATTGGAATCCCTCACTGTTGAGCAACAGGTTTTGATGCTGGCTATGTACATCTATCAGTTTCTCGCCCAGTTCCTTCATCTGCGCCAATGAGGCCGGAGTATCGTTTATGAATGCGCGGCTTTTACCTGATGCATATAACTCGCGGCGGATAATACATTCATCCGGATCATATTCCAAATCTCTTTGGGTAAAGAAAGGCTCCATCTGATAGGCGGAGATGTTGAAACGTGCTTCTACAATACATTTATTGGCGCCTTTCTTGATCGCTTTGATATCGGCCCGTTGTCCCAGTAACAAGCCGATAGCGCCTAGAATAATCGATTTACCGGCGCCGGTCTCTCCGGTGATGACAGAGAAGCCGGGGGTGAAACTGATATCCAATGTATCAATCAATGCATAATTCTGTATATAGATAGATTGCAGCATATTCTTGCTCCTTTTTAATAATTTGCTGATTTGTCAATTTGCTAATTTGCTGCGCTGTTGTATTCCGCATGGTAATTAGCGCATTAGCACATTGGCAACGTGGCAAATTAAGAAATTATTTATTATTTACCAGTCTGTCAATAATATCCCTTGCTACTTCCTGTTTGCTTTTCAGCGGATAAGGAGTTGCTCCCTGACGGTCTATAATCGTTATTTTGTTGGTGTCACAACGAAACCCGGCTCCTTGGTCGTTCAATGAGTTCAGTACAATGAAATCAAGGTTCTTACGTTCCAGTTTTCTTTGTGCATTTTTTGTTTCATCATTTGTTTCCAAGGCAAATCCCACTAATGTCTGTCCGTCTTTTTTCCGGTTTCCCAGTGCGGCGGCAATGTCTTGTGTGGGTTTCAGTTGCAGTGTTAAATTATCTTTCTCTCTTTTGATTTTATGACCGGCTACGGTTTCCGGGGTAAAGTCGGCCACTGCCGCACACAGGATGCCGGCCGAAGCTGTAGGAAACTCGCGGATGGCGGCTTCGTACATTTCTCCGGCACTTTCCACATCTATGCGGCGGATGTTAGGGTGATGGGCCTGAATCGTTACCGGTCCGCTGATTAGCGATACTTCCGCTCCACGTGAAGCGCATTCCTCGGCAAGTGCGAATCCCATTTTTCCTGAAGAATAATTGCCGATAAAGCGTACCGGATCTATTTTCTCGTAGGTTGGACCGGCGGTAATGACTACTTTCTTTCCGGCCATGTCTTGTTGTTTGGCAAAGAAAGCTTCCAGAATTTCCACTATTTTTTCCGGTTCTTCCATTCTGCCTTTTCCTACCAGATGGCTTGCCAGTTCCCCTTCTGCCGGTTCTATAATATGATTTCCGTAAGAACGGAGCGTGTCCAGATTCTTCCGGGTGGAAGGGTGTGCGAACATATCCAGATCCATTGCCGGAGCTACGAATACGGGAGCTTTCATTGACAGATAAGTCGTGATCAGCATATTGTCCGCTATTCCGTTGGCCATTTTACCAATAGTGGATGCGGTAGCCGGAGCGATAATCATGGCATCCGCCCATAGTCCCAAATCAACGTGGCTGTTCCATGTCCCGTCACGCTGGGCAAAAAACTCGCTGATAACAGGTTTGCTTGTTAATGCAGACAAAGTGATAGGTGTGATGAATTCTTTGCCTGCGGGGGTAATCACGACTTGTACTTCCGCTCCCTTCTTAATAAGTCCGCGAATGAGTATAGCCGCTTTATAGGCGGCTATACTTCCGGTTATACCTAGTACGATTTTTTTTCCTTTCATACTCATTTCATCATTCCCGATTCACGTAGTCTGATTTTTGTCAGTACGTTTTTCGTGTTCAGCGTAAAGTCACCGTTCAGTATCCAGCTGTAGTAGCCCGGATCTTTTTGTAATACTTCGCTGACCGACATTCCTTTGTATTTCCCAAAATTAAAGACTTCCACGCCTTTGTCATCATAAACAATGCGTCCGGCGAAATCTACGTTCTTGTTGAAACTTGAATATTCGGCTAGAAATGCCATATCGTTTTGCAATTCTTCCGGATAGCGGTCCAATTGGGATTTCAGTACTTCGTATGTGGCACGTGTGTCGGCTTCGGCTGTATGGGCATCTTCCAGATTCTTTCCGCAATAGAATTTATAGGCGGCAGACAGGGTGCGCTGTTCCAGTTTGTGATAAATCACCTGCACGTCAATGAATTTTCGTTTCATCATGTCAATGTCTACTCCTGCGCGCAGGAACTCCTCGGCCAGAACCGGAATGTCGAAACGATTGGAATTGAAACCGGCAAGGTCACATCCCTCAATGTCCCGGGCTATCTCTTTTGCCACTTCCTTGAAAGTAGGGCAGTCCGCCACATCTGCGTCATAAATACCGTGGATGGCAGAAGATTGTTCGGGAATATGCATTTCCGGATTGATACGCATGGTCTTCGTTTCTTCGTTGCCGTTTGGATACACCTTCAGATAGCATATTTCCACTATTCTGTCTGTGTTTATATTTGTTCCCGTTGTTTCCAAATCGAAAAAAACAATAGGATTCTTCAAGTTCAATTTCATTTTCAGCTTGTATTATATATTGTTTTTCCGCCACATGGTGGCGTGTCGTTTTTAGTCGTTCAGCATCATAGGCATCAGCAGCATCAGCAGGTCTTCTTTTTCTTCCTGTTCTACAGGAACAATAACACCCGCACGTGAAGGATCAGCCAGTTCGAAAAGTATTTCCTGTGCCGAGATATTGTTTAAAATATCGATCAGGAATGTTGATTTAAAGCCGATGCTCATGGGGCTTCCTGTATATTGGCAAGTCAGTGTTTCTTCTGCTGAGGTGGAGAAGTCTATGTCTTGTGCGGAGATCTGGATCTGATTTTCACTGAGGCGGAGTTTTATCAAACTGCTTGCTTGTGATGAGAATACAGATACACGGCGGAGCGCACTGATCAGCATCATGCGGTCAATGGTGGCCTTGTGCGGATTATCCTGCGGAATTACTGAATTATAATTGGGATAGCGTCCTTCGATAAGACGGCATATCATGCTGTAGTTTTCTAATGTAAACGTAGCGTTACGGTCGTCAAAATCAATTTGCACATCTCCTTGTTCTTTCGGCAACAGGTTCTTCAGCAGGGTTGCCGGTTTCTTGGGCAGAATGAAAGCGGCTTTTTCATCGCCGTGTGCCACAAATGTTTTATTGCGTACTAATTTGTGCCCGTCTGAGGCTACGAAAGTGATGTCTTCGGTAGTGATATCAAAATAAATACCATTCATTACCGGACGTAACTCGTCATCGGCAGTAGCGAACAAAGAACGGTTGATACCTGCCAGCATCACCGGAGCGCCCATTGTTACGTGTACCGCATTTGCGCCTAATGCGGGAGCCTGCGGATATTCGTCGGCATTTTGTCCCATCAGGCTGTATTTACCATTCTGATATTGTACGGTGATTTCCAGATTCTCTGTATTTACCAGGAAAGTCAGTGGTTGTTCGGGTATTTCTTTCAGGGCTTCGAGTATGGTTTTTGAAGAAACGGCAAAGCGTCCGTCACCGTCACTTTCATTTACTTCCAAAGAAGTGGACAGGGTCGTTTCGCTGTCAGAGGCAGTGAGCGACAACGTTCCGTCAGTCAGTTCCATTAAGAAACAATCAAGAATAGGTAACGAATTTTTGGAGTTGATTACTCGGCTAATAGCTTGTAAATGACTGAATAATCCAGTACTTGAAACGATGAACTTCATAGTTTTATATCTGTCTCTTATACACATCTCCGAGCCCACGAGACCGATCAGTATCTCGTA
>ENA-OZZA01000355-OZZA01000355.1-human-gut-metagenome-genome-assembly--contig:-NODE-355-length-14322-cov-4.637065_pt1 | contig 14322 bp, 9 predicted proteins | sample MGYA00243640_ERZ654137 | MGnify/ENA primary metagenome ERZ654137 (study PRJEB26926, sample SAMN06165045) | human gut metagenome | biome: ENVO:00009003; feature: ENVO:2100002; material: ENVO:00002003... | reverse complement strand
TCCGCCGGGGCACATGCAGAACGAATAGACGCCTCGCCCTTTCACCTGCGTGACAAAGCTATATTCGGCAGCCGGAAGATATTTCCCCCGACCTTCGGGATTGTGGTATTGAATGGAATCTATCAACTGTTGCGGGTGTTCCAATCTCACACCTACGGCAATACCTTTGGATTCCAACTCCACCCCGTTCTCGTGCAACATATAATAAACATCGCGAGCCGAATGCCCCGTTGCCAAAATAACAGGGCCGGTAAATTCACGACCATCGGCTGTAACGATTCCACACACCTCATCGCCATCGATAATCAAACGCTCCATTCGGGTCTCGAAATGTACCTCACCACCCGATTCGATAATACGATTCCTCATGCGCTCGATTACCCTCGGCAACTTGTCGGTCCCGATGTGAGGGTGGGCATCAGAAAGGATTGAAACCGATGCCCCGTGCTGACAAAAAATTTGAAGAATACGCTCGACACTTCCCCGCTTCTTACTGCGAGTATAGAGTTTACCGTCGGAAAACGCTCCGGCTCCCCCCTCTCCAAAACTATAATTCGACTCCGGGTCGACTCTCTGTTCCCGACTGATAAGAGCTATATCCTTGCGACGGTCATGCACGTTTTTCCCTCGTTCGACAACGACCGGACAAATACCTAACTCAATCAGACGCAATGCCGCGAAAAGCCCCGCCGGCCCAGCCCCCACGACAATCGCCCGAGACTTACCCGAAACATCGCCATACTCGATACGGGGGAACTCGTCGTCTTGCGGGAATTCGTCGATGTATACCCGCACTTTCAAATTCACCATGACCATGCGCTGACGGGCATCTATCGAGCGTTTCAATACCCTCACAGACTTTATCGACCGTATATCCATACTCTGCTCCCGAGCCACATATGCTGCTATGCTTTGTTCCGAAGCTGCTTGTTCGGGCAGAATTCTTAACTGCAATTCTCGAATCATAATCTTCTTAATTTCATCTCTGGGGCAAATTAAAATTATTCACTTATATGCCTTATCATTTTTTATTTTGAGAAAAAAGTTCTTTCATCTTTCTTATAAACCCTTTTTTCTCTTGTCGACACTTATGATTAACCCCATCAATATAACGCTGAATTGCCTCGATTTGAGCCTCATTTTTATATGAAAGGGATCGGTAAACTTCCAAAGCTCTACCATAATAGGACAACGCCTGTTTGTAACTTCCTAAATTATCATAGGCAACTCCTATATTACAATACACATTGCCCAATAAAAGATGATTTTCTCCAAAAATTTCTACCAGACACTCCACAGATTTATAATAATACACCAATGCCTTATCATAATCTCTCTTACTGTTATACAAAAGTCCTATATTATTATAAAGCGTCGCTATATCGGGGCTATTCTCAAAGGCCTCTTTGCCAGCTTCCAAAGCATTGAAATAATACTCCAATGCTTTGTCATACTCACCGCAATTACCATAAACAAAACCTATATTATTCCAAAGTCGTATAATATCCACATGATTATGACTTAAAACAAAAGTATAAATTTCTAATGCTCTAAAATAATACTCCAAAGCTTTGTCTACCTCACCTCGGCTACTGTACACAGCCCCGATATTATTGCAAGCCCGTGCTGTATCAGGGTGATACTTTCCTAAAATAAACTCATAAATCTCCAATGCTTTGGAATAATGCTTCAAGGCCGTATCATATTCGCCTTTATTGCTGTAAACAAGCCCAATATTGTTATAGATTCGTGCCGTATCAGGGAAAGATTTACCTAAAATAACCTCATAAATCTTCAATGCTTTGGAATAACATTTTAAAGCTGTTTCATATTCTCCTTTATTGTTGTAAACAAGTCCAATTTCATTATATGACACAGCCGTATCAGAATGATTATCTCCTAAGATTTTTCGGCGAATTTCCAACGATCTAAAATAATATTCCAAAGCTGTTTCATATTCTCCACGACAGTTATATACCCACCCAATATTAGTATAAAGGGTTGCCATATCCAAATGATCATCTCCTAAAACCATCTTGAGAACCGCTAATGATTTCAGATAATATCCCAATGCCTTACCATATTCACCACAATTACTATATACAAATCCCACATTATTGTAAGAAGACCCTGTATTCCGGTGACTTTCTCCTAAAATTCGCCGATGAATGGATAAAGCTTTGAAATGATACTCCAAAGCGACTTGATAATCTGCTATAATTTCAGAAACAAAAAAAGCTATATTATTATATATCAAAGCTTGACTCTCATTAGACAAGGCAGATAACGATGCATAAGCAAGTAAAGAATAACGGGTAGAATCAATAGAAATCAATATGCGCCAATAATCACCCAATTCATATCGATCCTTATTATTCCAATAATCGAATATTTCAAAATCGACTAAAAAACAATAAAGGTTTTCATACTTTTTCAATGCCCGATACTGATAAGGTAACTCACGTATGCACGGTATTCTTTTTTATTGGAAAAAAAGTCCACAATCTCCTGCCTCATAGCCAACTCATACTCCGCATACCGATCAAGACAGGCTTGGCGTATAGAAGCATGAGAAAAAGAAATAACACCATTTTTAACTACAAGATGATTACGGAATGCACAATAAAACTGAGACCAGTGAAGTGGAATGATACAAGTAATCGACATAATCTCTTGTTCGCTAAGCCCCCATCGAGAAAAAGTAATGAGAGCCAAAATATGACGAACATCACTCGCTCCATAATCCGTTTCGTAACGATCTAATACCCGCTGAAAAAAATCGGGAATATCATTTGCTTGCAGATAATAATCTATACGGGAATCAAGACGTTCGTGCACTCCGAAATTAATTAATTCGTCGAGCAATGTTTTCAACACAAGTGTATTTCGATTTTGAGGATCATCGACAATACGACTAATTTGAACCGAAGCGAGCTTTTTACCATAGAGTCGCAGATATTCATTTACCAATCGAGAACGCCTCTCTTTATCGAGCGGCTGCAGCGTAAGGAGTGGATAATTCCTTTCCTTAAACACCTGCATAGTTTCATCGTCAAACAAAGTAGAAAATAGTATTTTCGTATTTCTAGCCGGAACAGGTAGCCAAACTAACTGCTTGGCTCGATCTTCATTTACCAACTGATTGATTCCATCAAGCACGATAAGTAATGGCTTTTCCTTAGCAATGAAAACAAAAAGCTTTTCAAGCTGCTTGAAAACATCTTCACCAAGCTGTTTTTCAGAGGGTAAAGGTAGTCGGTACAAATCACGAATTTCATTACATAACCGACTGGCAATATGCCTATGACTTCCTTCCTGTCCACCATTCCCGACAAAATGATAGATAATATTATATCCACTATCCTGCGACAAATCATTCAGCCAATTGGCGATCAAAGCACTCTTGCCCATACCACTTTCACCAGTAACGACAAAATGAGAGTAATCTCCTCGCAAGAAATCGTTCAATATTTGAAAGTTACTCTCTTCTGGAATATAAATACGACAATGATCACGCAAAAAAGTCTGCTGGATAAACCGGTCTTTTTCTAATTCGCTCAATCTCTTTTCAGGATACAAACGATCGAGCAATCCAATAAAGTCTTCCTCTACCTGTTTTCCTAACACCTCCACCGAAGTATAGTCGTAAACTGGATAACCAAACTTATTCCCTCGAACGGACATTTTCAACCGTTCCAATTTTTCGGTGTATTCGGCCACTGGAACATCTCCTTGACGAATATAGAAAAAGGCATCCATAGGTTCTTCACTACGCAACACACCGTATTGCATCTCTATTTCCGTAACACTTAACCCTTTCTTTATATCGTCTTTCAACCACCCAAAACGTTCTTGTAACAATTCGTTACACCAAAACTCTTCCAAAGAGGGACACCAACCATACCGGTCTCCGATCAACCCGATGAAAAAAGGGCGGGAGTATAAAATCTCTTGCAGACAAATCTCAATGACCTTGCCTGTCTGTGATTCTTCTTCCGTCACTCCCCAACGTAAATCGAGAGGAATGATAGTAACATCTCGTCTAGCCGCTTCGGCTTGTAACCTCGGAAAAACTTTCGTGATAAGATAATCTCGTTCAGACTGCATATCCTGAAAAGTAGAAGATATGAAGACACGAATTTGCCTATTCTCCACGTCATAGCTTGTTTTCATCATATCCCATGCTCAATCAATATTTTCAAATATTATGATAAAATCGAATACAAAAAACCGCGTTCGTTTAACGTTTTTATTAAGTACACATCCTATGCTACAATATATAACGGAAAGTGAGCAGAATCATTAAACGAGTTTGAATATTCCTACAAAATATATGTAGACCTTATCCGAACAGTTGCCGGAAGGCCTCCTCGACCTTACGAACAGCAACTAATTCTATCGCCAATCGGGAAGTATCAAAGCCTTTCAGATTATTTTGCGGTATGAGCATACGTTTAAAACCTAATTTTTCGGCTTCAAGAATGCGTTGTTCTATCCGATTGACCGGGCGTATCTCTCCCGAAAGCCCAACCTCGCCGGTCATACAAGTTCCTGCCTCAATCGCCATATCCATATTGGAAGAAAGTATTGCGCTGATTACGGCCAAATCCATCGCGGGGTCATTAACTTTTATGCCTCCGGCAATATTGAGAAAAACGTCTTTTTGTGCCAATTTGAACCCGACCCTCTTTTCCAAAACGGCAAGTAACATATTCATGCGCCGTAGGTCGAATCCTGTCGCCGACCGTTGCGGCGTACCGTAAGCTGCCGTACTGACCAACGCCTGTGTCTCGATAAGGAAAGGGCGTATACCCTCTATCGTGACAGCAATAGCAACACCGCTCAAACCTTCGTGATTTTGAGTCAATAACATTTCCGACGGATTGCTCACCTCACGTAACCCGTTTTGCCTCATCTCGTAAATACCCAATTCGGAAGTGCTTCCGAACCGATTTTTTATCGAGCGGAGAATACGGTATAAATAGTGTCGATCTCCCTCGAACTGCAATACTGTATCGACAATGTGCTCCAACACTTTCGGCCCGGCAATGCTGCCTTCTTTGTTAATGTGGCCTACGAGAAGAACCGGCGTATTAGTCTGTTTCGCAAATTTGAGCAACGAGGCGGCGCACTCCCTCACCTGTCCCACACTACCCGGTGAAGACTCCATCGCACTGGTAGCAATCGTCTGTATGGAATCAATAACGACGATATCGGGAGCGACATTACGAATATGCGCGAATATATCTTCAAGCGATGTCTCGCACACGATATAACAGTCGGGAGCGTTCCCGCCTATTCGCTCGGCTCTCAATTTCAATTGCCTTGCGCTTTCCTCGCCCGATACATATAATACCTTCTGTCCTTTTAGAGCAAGTACAGTTTGTAGGATCAACGTCGATTTACCGATACCGGGCTCACCGCCTATCAGTACCAATGATCCCCGTACAAGACCACCACCCAATACTCGGTTTAATTCGCCGTTTCCCAAATCGATTCGCGACTCTTCCGTAATCTGAATATCGTCTATCCGTTGAGGACGTACTTTACTCTGTTCCATCGTGCCGAACTCGCTCCGACCATCGGCCACGGATTTCGTGCTCACTACCTCTTCCACATAGGTATTCCACTCGCCGCAAACAGGACAACGTCCTATCCACTTGGGCGACTCTGCCCCACAGTTATTGCAAAAGTAAACCGATTTTGTCTTTGCCATACTATTTATACTATTTGCCTCCTACGAAACTCAGCACATGTGACCGCTGCTGCAACCGCCACATTGAGCGACTCGGAAGTAGGCTGCCCGACCGGATAATTAGGAATATACAGCCGTTTCCCTATATAAGGTTCCAACTTGGCCGATATACCATTTCCCTCGTTCCCCATCACAATTACCCCCGATTTCGTCAAAGGGGTATGATAAATATCCTCCCCATCGAGAAATGTACCATACACGACCGACGAATCTACCTGAGAGAGAAAATCGGGTAACGACCTATAATAAACTTTTACCCGAGCCAATGCCCCCATAGTAGCTTGCACAACCTTAGGGTTATAAAGATCGGCGGTATCGGGGGAACAAACGATATGGCGAATACCGAACCAATCGGCCAAGCGAACGATAGTTCCCAAATTGCCGGGATCTTGTACCGTATCCAAAGCCAACACCAACTCCTTTTTCAGAGTCTCGATATTTAAATGATATTCGGGTATGCGATATACAGCCAAAACATCGGGCGGCGTAACGAGCTGAGAAACTTTCGACATCTCTTGTTCGTCGACTTCCTGTATCTTAGACAACGATTCGTGAGCGTGCGAAACAATCCAAGACGGAGTAGCCAATATCAAATCACACTCGAAAGCCGACAGTGTGTCTTCCACGAGTTTATTACCTTCGGCAATAAAACAGCCCTCCTCTCTCCGTCCTTTCTTTCGAGCTAACGATTGTATGCGTTTAATTTGATTTTTACTAAGCATTCTTATCCGGTAATTCGAAACTAAAACAAGATTTTTCTCCCGAGGTAACCCAAAGGCTCTCTTAGTTTCCCGCCCTCATAATCCATGCATTCGCAAAAAGAGGCTGCTCCTGTACCAAACGAGAATGGTATCGACGAGCTTCATCAAAATCATCGAACGATGCTACATAGAGTCGTGATTTACGTGCCGTCTCATAAATCTGTAAATCGGCAGAAACGCCCTGTCGGTGAAAACACTCGATTTGCTTCTCGGCCATCTGTTTTGACGGAAGCGAAGCCACTATAATATAGTAGGTATTTCTCGCTGTTTCGATATCGTGTATAGTGGTTTCCAAAACATTTTCTTCCCCGGCGGCAATCGTATCGGGCATTTCATCGATTCCCAAAACGGATTCAAAATCATTAACGACAGCTTCGTCGGTCGTAGTATCCGCCTGACCGAATAACTCGGCAGACAATAATCCGGCATAATTGGCAGTGGTATCGGGTGTATTGATTGGCTTAGAAAGCATTAATAAAAACACAATTATTGCCGCTGCTACTGCTGCCGCACGCACCGTACGACGATGAAACGATATATATACACGGTCACGAACTTTTTCGGCTTCAACCGTCGGTATCTCCCTATCTTCCACATCTTCCTCACGAGGAGTTATTTCCAATGGGGTGAAACCGAAGCGGGGATTCTCGATAGAATTATTTTCCTGTGGCTGAAAACATACGTTACCATCGACTAAGACCAATCGTCCCAACCGCCCGAAACCATAATCGCCACCTTGCTCCAAGTGTTTATAAACAGATTCGACCTCTTCGGCAATAGCCTCAACCGCCTCGTCCCAAGAAATAAAACCGGCACGCATAACCGAACGAACCAATAACCCGGAATCTCCCGTCGCAACGGATTCAAATGCGACTTTTTTCACAGGAGGGAGAAACGATGTACCGCCCGATTGTATCTTCGCTTCGTCACAGAGAACTGTAAAACGACCCAAACCGGGTATAAAAACATCATCGTTATGCAACAATAAATACTCAATATGGCGTACCAATCCAATCATACAACAAAGGTATATATTTTCTTTTGCCGGTACAACAAAACGAATAAAAATCTCTCTTTATTCTTGTCCCAGAAAAATATAAAAAAGGATTCTATTCCTCTTCCAATAAGCGCTCGGCCTCTTTGGAGTCATAACCAAGTTCTACGGCTCGTTTCAAATCGGCCTTCGCCGATTCTCTTTCATACCTCGCCAATTTGCCCAACGCCCTCAATACATATACTACCGGGTCATCGGGAGCCAACTCGATAGCCTTTCCTATGTCTTTATCGGCTTTGGCATATTGTCCGGCGAACAAATAGGCTTCCGCCCGCCCTACATAGAGTATCTCCTTTTCGGGGTTTACCCGGATTACCTGCGAATAGACCTCTATGGCTTCGGGATAATAGCCCATCACTTTCAATAACGAAGCAAAACCTATACGACCGTTAGCACTCGCCGGATTCAATTTCAAGATTCGTTCAAAATCGGCACGGCTCGAAATCGTATCTCCCCGCTCCAATGCAATCAAACCTCTATGATACAGCGCATCTTCGTCGGTATCGTCGATTAACAGTATCTGGCTATAATCCTGATAGGCACGGTCTATGCTGTCTATCTCTGAAAAAAGAGCCGCCCGATTCCGCAACAAAGTGACCGAGTGAGGTGTCATCAACAATCCGTTCGTATAACTCCGAAGTGCAGCATCATAATTACCTGCATAACGTTGTACCGTACCCAAATTGGACATAAGCAACGAATTTTGCCCATTCGCGGGCTCGGTTCGCAACGCACTTACCAATGCCGACTCTGCCCCCGCCCAATCTTTCGCCTTGATGCAACTATCGGCCCTCTCTACCCATTGATAATAGGACTGCGACAATACATAAAAGGGTAACCCTACCACACAAACGAGAACCAAAAGATTTTTCATATCCCATATTTTATATAACAAAGGTACGGGTTTAGACGTTACATTCACATATTAGATATGTAAAAACGACTCAAAAGCAACAGACATTCTAAATTTTTCTGTTAATTTTGCAAATGATGAGCAATCACAAATTTATATATAGTATTTTATTCAGCCATCGGATTATCCTCTTCTTAGGAATTGTCATTCTGTTTTCGGGATGCGCCAACGAAGATGAACCGGAACAAGGACCTGTAAACCGTGAAGAACCGGAGCAAGAACCTGTAAACCGTACGGTACTGATTTATATGTTGTCGAACAACAACTTAGGATCGACATACCGTTTCGATACACAAAATATCAACGACATGTTACAAGTCGCTGCATCGGGAGGTCTAAATGGAGGAAATCTCATTATTTACCGCGACGGATACGATACAAATCCCCAGCTTATACAGATTAGGAAAAACGAATCTGGTTCGGCTGAAAAAGCGATTATAAAGGAATACCCGGACCGTAACTCGGCTACCACGGAAGTCATGCGTTCGGTAATCGACGAAACGAAAGAACTATTTCCAGCGAAAGAATACGGATTGATACTTTGGTCTCACAGCACCGGCTGGGCTCCGGGAAACTCCTCGTTAGCTCTTTCACCAGCTCGACGGTACGAATTGCCCACACGCTCTTTCGGGCAAGACGGCAAAAATTATATGGAAATAGACGAGCTGGCAGAAGCTATACCCGATAAACAATTCCACTTCATTCTCACGGACGTTTGTTTCATGGGTGGAATAGAATGTGCCTACCAATTACGAAACAAGACCGATTATTATATAGGATCGGCAGCCGAAGTTCTGGGAGCCGGAATGCCCTACTCGTTGACCATTCCAAAACTATTCGATTATCATCTCGATCTCAAAGATGTTTGCAATACAATCTATACTTATTACAATGCTCAAAGCGGAGCATATCGCACATCTACCGTGGGATTGGCGGACTGCCATAGATTGGAAGCATTAGCCGATAGTATCCATGAAATTTTCGAGGCTCATCGAAACGATGCCATGCCCGATATTTCCAATATCCAACATTTCGATCGTCAACCGCCATATATTTGTTTCGACTTACAAGATTTTCTATCGCGAATCGCTACTCCCGATGAAAATACAGGGTTGGAACAAGCCCTCTCCCAAGCCATACTCTACCATGCGGCAACCCCTTCGGTCATGGGAGATGTCTCCATTTACAAACATTGCGGCCTGAGCTGCTACATTTTAGGAACAGGAAACACGACCCTCGACCGATATTATACGACCCTCGATTGGTACAAACGAGTCTATCCCGACAATAATTAAACTCTTAATTCTATTCATAATGTCAATTTTCAATTCTTTACAATCCTTACTGGCTCAAACGCCAGAAGTTCCGGCTCCGGAAGAGATCGCCCAAACGTGGCAACAAAAATTATCGGCACTTTCGTCTCTATCGTTCCAGCAATTCATGGAACAAGCCATCAGTGCCATATTACACGGAGCGGTAAAAATAGCTATCGCACTGGCTGTATTTTTTATCGGAAAGTGGATCATCAACCGTATCTATCATTTTATTTCCAAAGCATTCATACGCCGTAACGTCGAACTGTCCCTGCGGACCTTTCTACTCAGCTTGATACGCATCATCTTGATGCTTATCCTCATCGTTATCGTGATAGGAATACTCGGCATCAACACCAGTTCGTTCTTAGCCATATTCGCCTCTGCCGGACTTGCCATAGGTATGGCTTTGAGCGGTACGCTTCAAAACTTCGCAGGAGGGGTCATGATACTTCTGTTCAAACCCTATAAAGTCGGAGATTTTATCGAAGCGCAAGGTTATTCGGGAACCGTAAAGGAGATACAGATATTCAATACCATACTCAATACACCGGATAACAAAACGATTATCATACCTAACGGAGGATTATCGACAGGCAGCCTGAACAACTATTCCAAAGAGGGACGCCGACGTGTCGACTGGAAAATAGGCATCGCATACGGCGACGATTTCGATACGGCTCGCAAAGCCATTCTCGAACTGCTTGCAGCAGACAAACGAGTATTCGATGAACCGGCTCCGTTTGTAGCTCTAAGCAGTCTAGCCGATAGTGCGATCGAAATAACCGTACGAGTATGGACAGCCTCCGAGAATTACTGGGGAGTATTCTTCGACTTTAACGAACAAGTCTATAAACAGTTTGACAAATACGGGCTGCACTTCCCTTATCCACAAGTAGATGTACACATGATACAAGACAATCAATAGTCATCGTATCGAACGAGAAAGGGGCGAATAAATTTTTGCCCCTTTCTCGTTTTCTTATAAAACACGAACCCACGTATATAACAGTTTACCGATTCTTTATATATCCGTATCGTAAAACAGAGAAACAATGACAAGAGACGTAAAGCCACAAGATGCCACAGCAATCACGAAAATTTATAACGAATATATCACAAACAGCATAATTTCATTCGAAACCGAACCTTTAACCGAAGAAGATATGCTGTCACGTATCGTGCAAATATCGTCGAAATATCCCTATCTTGTCTATGAAACAGACGGCATAGTGGTCGGATACTGTTATGCCCATGCATGGAAAGAAAGAGCTGCTTACCGATATACAGCAGAAACAACCGTTTATTTATCTCCCGCATACACAGGCAGAGGCATAGGAACTCTGCTCATGCAAAAATTAATCGAAGAGTGCCGTAACAAAAATTATCGAGCATTGATAGCTTGCATAACAGACGACAATATAGCCAGCAAGTCACTCCATATCAGACTCGGATTCAAACAAGTATCCCATTTCAAAAAAGTGGGACTAAAATTCGACCGATGGTTAGATGTCGTGGACTATGAATTATTACTAACGCCATAACACTATTTACACTCATTGTTTGAAGGAGGTTAAAAATTTGAAGATTTATAATTTTAATTCCTAAAAACGGCTCAACATTGAATGTCTTTTTATAACTTTACGGCAATAATAAGGTGTAAAAGGATTGTCTGTAAAAAATACATCTCCTTCTCACCGCGATAGTCTCATGAGGGTAAGGAATTTAAGATAATCCTACCTCGTACACTTTCCCGGTTATATTGTCGAAAATATCTTTCTCGATTATATAATGGGGCATTAAGACAGATAAAAAATAAAAAACATATAAATGATAAGTAAATGGAATTACTTACCCCTTACATCAAACGAACAACAAATAGCCCGGACATTAGGGGACCGATATCCAAAGGTTCCTGCACTCTGTAAGCTACTCGCTCAACGAGGGGTTACTTCTGCCGCCGAAGCGGAGAAGTTTTTCAAGCCCCAGCTGTCCGATCTCCATGACCCGTTCTTAATGAGAGATATGGAAAAAGCTGTAGTTCGGCTTAATCGTGCATTAGGGAGTAAAGAAAAAATTATGATTTACGGAGACTACGACGTAGACGGGACGACTGCCGTATCTCTGGTATATAAGTTTTTACAAAACTATTATTCGGGACTCGACTACTATATCCCCGACCGTTATGAAGAGGGATACGGTATTTCCGACAAAAGTATCGACTATGCCGCCGAAAACGGTATCACGCTGTTCATCGCTCTCGACTGTGGCATCAAAGCCGTAGAAAAAATAGCTTACGCCAAAAGCAAAGGGATCGATTTTATCATCTGCGACCATCACATGCCCGATGACCAATTGCCTGATGCCGTAGCTATACTCAATCCCAAATTAGAAGGAGAAACCTATCCCTATAAACACTTGTCGGGGTGTGGTGTCGGCTACAAATTCATGCAAGGGTTTGCCATCAATAACGGTATCGACATAACTTCCGACCTGGAACCGCTGCTCGATCTCGTCGCCGTGAGCATAGCGTCAGACATTGTACCCATAACCGGGGAAAACCGAATCCTCGCCTATCACGGTCTTAAACGACTCAACTCCAATCCCAGCATGGGTTTAAGAGGTATATTGAAAGTATGCGGATTGAATAACAAAAATATTACAATCAGCGACATCGTATTCAAAATAGGGCCTCGCATCAATGCTTCGGGACGTATGCAATCGGGAAAAGAAGCGGTAGACCTGCTGGTCGCCAAAGACATGGCAGGAGCTTTGGAAAAAAGTCAAAATATCGACCAGTACAATGAGGATCGTAAAGAGCTCGATAAACGTATCACCGAAGAGGCGAGCAGAATATTGGAAGAACATATCGACATAAATCGAAGAAAATCGATTGTCATTTACAATAAAGACTGGCACAAAGGAATTATAGGTATCGTGGCCTCACGCCTGACGGAACTATATTATCGCCCGGCCGTCGTTCTTACCCTATCCGACGGACTGGCCACAGGGTCGGCTCGGTCGGTACAAGGATTCGATATTTATAAAGCCGTAGAATCTTGTCGAGACTTACTCGAAAATTTCGGAGGACACACCTATGCCGTGGGATTATCGATGAAAGAAGAACACATCAAGGAATTTACAGCTCGATTCGAGGAACACGTCGCCCGGCACATCTTACCAGACCAGATGGAACCGCAAATCGACATAGATACAGAAATCAATTTCAATGAAATCACACCCGATTTCTTTACTATGCTGAAACAATTTAATCCGTTCGGCCCGGGAAACCAAAAACCTATTTTCTGCACCCAGCGTGTAACCGATTACGGAACAAGCCGCCTTGTTGGAAAAAAGAACGAACACGTGAAATTGGAACTGGTAGATAGCAAATCGAAAAATATCATGAATGGAATCGCATTTAATATGAGTCAGCATTTCGAACATATCAAAGCCGGCAAACCATTCGATATTTGTTACACCATAGAGGAGAACACCCACAACAATGGTTCGATACAGTTATTTATCAAAGATATGCGCCCCTCGGAATAATACTATTTGACACAATATAACAGTAGGGAGAGATTTCTTGTAAATCTCTCCCTACTGTTTACCATTTACATTTTCAAAAATAAAATTACAAGACAAGATTGAATATAATCATATCTTTACCTTAACCGTCCTACCTGCATATTTAACAAGATAAATACCTCTTTCTTGTAACCGAATCTCCATACACTCGCCAGTTGCCGGCATAGTTGTTACCAATACTCCGTTTATATCATAAATCCAAACATACCCTTCGGTTATACCATCTATTATTATTCGGTCTTCTTTTCCCGATATTCTCACAGAATTTTGAATTTCTACAATCCCTGAAAAATCAGATTCTACAATCATTGGAAAATCTTTCCAAACATGTGCATTCCTATAAGCAGCCAATCGTCCTTTCGGAACATATAGTACACAATCCTTCTTATTTACATTATCAAAGCTACTAGAATCACAAACAGGTGGAACCTGTCCCAAACAATAGATTTGCACCAAAAACAAACAATTTTGGAAAGCACATTTATTAACTGAAATGATACTTTCAGGGAAAGTCACAGTTTCCACCCCCAAACAGCCTCCGAAAGCATTTTCTTCAATCGATGTCACTCTATACGTCTTTGAATAATCAACCACAGGTGGCCCAATAATCTCTCCACCCGGTCCAACAACAAAAATTCCATCTCCACCTTGAACTTCTTCGGGGATAACAATTTTCCCAATATACTCAGTCGTTCCCCTATCTACACCAACGGTCACCTCAGACTCAGATGTAATTTTATAATAAATCTTCTCATGCTCAAAGTCATAAGCCTTTATGTTAAAAATAGTAGGGAAAAAGCAGCCGAATAATAAAATTCTCCGTATTTGATTCATCTTTCTAACTAAAAACACATATCATAATAACGGTCAAACTTTATTTTTATTATCTGTCTCTTATACACATCTCCGAGCCCACGAGACCGATCAGTATCTCG
>ENA-OZZA01000352-OZZA01000352.1-human-gut-metagenome-genome-assembly--contig:-NODE-352-length-14351-cov-3.622342_pt1 | contig 14351 bp, 9 predicted proteins | sample MGYA00243640_ERZ654137 | MGnify/ENA primary metagenome ERZ654137 (study PRJEB26926, sample SAMN06165045) | human gut metagenome | biome: ENVO:00009003; feature: ENVO:2100002; material: ENVO:00002003... | reverse complement strand
ATTCTCTGGGCGGCGCGGCGCCTGCCGATTCGCTGGCCAATGCCGCGGATACGCTGACCGTCGCCCAGCGCAAGGCGTTGCTGAAAGAGGCGGCGAAGAGAGCCAAGGCCGAGGAAAAGGCGGCCGCCGCCAAGGAGAAAAAGAAGAAGCTGGACGAGATAGCGGCCCGGCGCAAGGAGAAAATGACGGCCCGGCTGCTGGAGCAGAAGGAGCGCGAGGAAGCCCGGCTCACGGCGCGCCGCCTGAAGGCGGAATCGAAGCTCAAGGCCCGTCAGGCGCGTGCGACGCGCAAAGGACGGATGATTCAGATCGATTCGACGGCCCTGCGCGAACTCGATTCGCTGATCGTGCTCAACATGGCCGAGCAGGATTCGCTGCTGAACCTGCTGGTCGATTCGCTGCTGACAGACACGGCGGCAATGGCTGTTCCGGCCGATTCGATCGACTCGCTGGCTGCGCCCCGCGACAGCATATACCGTTTGCTGAAAGGGTTCCGGAACGTAAAGATCTACCGCTCGGATTTCCAGACCGTGTGCGACTCGATGACGGCGATCAGCACCGATTCGACGATCCACCTCTACATCGATCCCGTGTTGTGGAACGAGAACAACCAGATCACCTCCGACGTGATGGACATTTTCACCGAGAACCAGCAGCTCACGCGGGCCGAGTTCATCGGCAGTCCGATGATGGTCAGCCAGCTCGATACGACGCACTACAATCAGGTGGCGGGCAAGACCATGACGGCTTACTTCTTCAACAACCAGATTTACCGCAACGACGTGAACGGCAATGCCCAGACCATCTATTACATGCAGGACGGCGAACCCGTCGAGATCACGATGATGGGCGTCATCGAAAGCGGCGAAATATCGTTCTTTATCGAAGACAAGCAGGTGGTGCAGATCACCTACCGCGGCGATCCGGTCTATAATTTCTACCCGATGGACAAGATTCCGCCGACGCAGGATATCCGTCTCAAGGGATTCAAGTGGGAGGGGGCGCGGCGGCCTTCGCAGGCCGAGGTCTTCGACCGCCGGATACGTCCTTCGGAGCGCGAGCGGCGTTCGGAGATGAAACATCCCGATTTCCCCATCATGCAGCGCATCGACGAGCACAGGAAGCGTCTGATCGAACAGCGCCGCTGGACCGACCGCAACGATCAGGTCGATGCCGCGACAGTCGAGTGGATGCACTCCCTCGGCTACGAAGTGGGCCAGCCGCGCAAGACGGAGGCGCCCGCGGAATAGCGGCGCGGAGCCGGTTCGGTTCTGCCGGATCGTTCGGTTGGTTGCGGTTCTGCCCGATTGTTTGGCCCGATCGTTCAGCCGGGGCGTTTGACCGGCCCGCTTGACCTGATTGTTTGGCCGGGCCGACCGGGATGACCATAAAAACAACAGAATGCAAAGGTGAAAGGCGAATAACTTTTCACCTTTTGTGTTATTTTTGCAGCCGGTTACGGTTAATGTAGTTCCTCTATGAAAAAGAGTCTGATAGCCTTGGCGTTCGGAACGCTTGCGCTCGGAATGTCGGAGTTCGTGATGATGGGCATTCTGCCCGATATCGCCCGCAGTCTCGGCGTCTCGATTCCGAAGGCGGGGCACCTTATTTCCGCCTATGCGCTGGGCGTCTGCTTCGGCGCGCCGCTTATGGTGCTCGTCGCCCGGAAACGTCCGCTGAAACAGATACTGCTGGCGCTTACGGCAATGATCGCGGCGGGTAATCTCTGCGCTTCGCTGGCTCCCGATTACTGGTCGCTGCTGGGCTTGCGTTTCGTTTCGGGACTTCCCCACGGCGCATTCTTCGGTGTGGGGTCGATCGTCGCGGAGCGGGTCGCCGACGCCGGGAAGCGTACGGAAGCCGTGTCGATCATGATCGTCGGCATGACCGTCGCCAATCTGTTCGGCGTGCCGCTGGGAACCTATATCAGCAACGTCCTGACATGGCGCGCCACGTTCGGAATCGTGGCCGTGTGGGGCGTTGTGGCGCTGCTGCTGGTGCGGTTGTGGGTGCCGCGCATGGAACCGCTGCCCGATACGGGGCTGAAAGGCCAGTTCCGTTTTCTGCGCAGTCTCGCGCCGTGGCTCGTGCTGTTGTCGGTGATGCTGGGCAACGGCGGCATTTTCTGCTGGTACAGTTACGTCAGCCCGCTGATGATTCACGCTTCGGGATTCACGGCGGACGACCTGACGCTGATCATCATGCTCGCCGGGTTCGGCATGTTCGCGGGCAATATCATCGGCGGCCATTTTTCCGATCGTTTTACGCCTGAGAAGGTCGTGCGTTTCACGCTGGCCACGGCCGCGGCGACGCTCCTCGCGATTTACTTCGGGGCGCACGTCCGTTACCTCTCCGTCGCCCTGATGGTGCTCTGCACGGGATGTCTGTTCTGTGTTTCGTCGCCCCAGCAGCTGCTTATTCTGGAGAATTCGCGCGGCGGCGAGATGCTGGGGGCGGCTTTGGTGCAGGTGGCATTCAATCTGGGCAATGCGCTGGGCGCCTACTGCGGCGGCCTGCCGATCGACCACGGGCTGGGGTATCGTTATACGGCTCTCGCGGGCATGGGATTCGTCCTGCTCGGTTTGCTGACCGTCGTGATTTATATACGTAAATATCCCCGCCATGAGATGCGATAACGGTTCGGAACTTTTTCCGGTGGTAGATCCCTCCGGCGTTGTCGTGGGATCGGCTACGCGCGGCGAATGCCACGGCGGGTCGATGCTGCTGCATCCGGTGGTGCACCTGCATCTGTTCAATTCCCGCGGCGAGCTTTACCTGCAAAAGCGGCCGGAGTGGAAAGACATTCAGCCCGGACGCTGGGACACGGCCGTGGGCGGCCATATCGATTACGGCGAGACGGTGGATGAAGCTCTGCGGCGCGAGGTGCGCGAGGAGTTGGGGGTGACCGAGTTTACGCCCGAACGGGTAGCGGTCTACGTATTCCGCTCGGAGCGGGAGCGCGAACTGGTCTATGTCCATCGTGCGGTGTACGACGGGCCGGTGGCGCCGAGCGACGAACTGGACGGCGGGCGGTTCTGGAGCCGGGCCGAGGTGCTGGATAACCTCGGCAAAGGGGTGTTCACTCCTAATTTCGAAGGCGAAGCGAAACTGATTTTTGAATAACCGCTTTATTTCGTATCTTTGTAAACGGGGAAGCGGCTGTAAGGCAGCGGATTAATGTGGCGGGCCGGTTCGTGCCGCGTTTTGCCCCGATTGTGCCGCATTCGTGTTGCATCCGCGCCGTGTCCGCGCCGCCGGGGCGGGCCGATGCCGGCGGAACGTATGCCGGATAGGTGCGGCACTGCCGTATCGCACATCTTTTTTTGTAAAACGACGACCTCGGAATCATTTTTCACGAACGGGTCTGATAATTGATAGGAATGCCGTATGCAGACACTCCTGAAACATTGGGCCGACGCCCTGCTCGAATGGCTGGGACTCGCGTCCGCGCAGGACAGCGGCTGGGACCGCTGGGTGGCCTTTACGCTGGTACTGCTGGCGGTGGCGCTCTTCGACTTCGTGTGCCGCACGATCCTCGTGCGCGGCATGCGGCGCATCGTCAAGCGCACCAAAGCCACGTGGGACGACGATCTGTTCAACCCCGACGTGCTGAGCCGTTTGTGCAACGTCGTCAGCGCCGTCGTGCTGGGGATCGTTCTGCCGGTGGTTTTCGAAGAGCAGTCCGAAGCCCGGACGATCGTGACGCGGCTGGTCGAGGTCTATATCGTCGTGGCGGTATTCCGCTTTATCAATGCCGTGCTCTTTGCGGTTTTCCAAATCGCTTCGGCGCGTCCCGCATGGCAGAACAAGCCGATCAAGGGGCTTAGGCAGACCGGGCAGGGCATTGCGGCGCTGATCTGCGGCATACTGATCGTTTCGATCCTGATCGATAAGTCGCCCGCCAGTCTGTTGGCCGGTTTGGGAGCGTCGGCGGCGATCATCATGCTGATTTTCCGCGACAGCATTCTGGGATTCGTCTCCGGCATCCAGCTTTCGGCCAACGACATGCTCAAGGTGGGGGACTGGATTTCGGTTCCCAAATACGGGGCCGACGGTTCGGTGATCGAGGTGTCGCTCACGACGGTGAAAGTCCGCAATTTCGACAATACGATCGTTACGCTGCCGCCCTACCTGCTGGTGAGCGATTCGTTCCAAAACTGGCGCGGCATGCAGGCGTCGGGAGGCCGCCGCGTGAAGCGCTCGGTGAGTATCGACATGACCAGCGTGCGGTTCTGTACGCCTGAGATGCTGAATAAATACCGCAGTATCGACCTGATCCGCGAATATATCGACGATACCGAACGCCGCGTCGAGGAGTACAATGCCGCGCACGGCATCAAACCCGGCGAACGCAGGATCAACGGCCTGCATCAGACCAATCTCGGCGTTTTCCGGGCCTATCTCGAACGTTATCTGCGCAACGAAGTGCCCGTGAACGCAGGGATGACGCTGATGGTGCGTCAGCTGCAGCCTACCGAGACGGGACTTCCGATGGAACTCTACTTCTTTACCGATACGGTGATATGGGTGGATTACGAGCGGATACAGTCCGATGTTTTCGACCACGTGCTGGCCGTGATTCCCGAATTCGACCTGCGGGTATTCCAGAATCCGTCGGGCAGCGATATCGCGGCGCTGCGTTATCTGAAGCCGGAGCCGGGAATGGGGCGGAAAATGGAGCAGAGAAGGGGGCAGGACCGGGTGCCGGAACCGAAGCCGGAGCAAAAACCGGAACCGACGCCTACGCAGGAACCGATGCCGGAGCAAGAGCCGGAGTCGGGGCGGAAACCGGAGCCGACGCCGTAGCCGGTTCGGGCGCAGTAGCCGAACCCGGAGCGGGCCGCAGGGCCGCAATCTACAGGAAAATCATCAGCATCACCTGAATGATGACCACCCGCAAAAACATGCAGAGGGGATAGACCGTGGCGTAGGAGACCGACGGATTGTCGCCTTCGATCGTGTCGTTGGCGTAAGTCAGCGCCATCGGGTTGGCCATGCTGCCGCACAGCATGCCCGATACCGAGCCGAAATCGATGCGCAGGACGCGCAGCGCGAAGACGCCCAGCAATACGACGGGAACGAACGTCAGCAGGAATCCCAGCAGGAGCCACAATGCCCCTTCGGGGCGCATGACCGTCTCGAAGAAGTGCGCGCCGGCTTCCAGCCCCAGACAGGCGAGATACATCGACAGCCCCAATGCGCGCAGCATCAGGTTGGCGCTGTAGGTGGTGTAGGTAATCATGTGCAGGCGCGGACCGAACGTGCCGATCAGGATGCCGATGACGATCGGGCCGCCCGCCAGTCCCAGCTTTACGGGCAGGCTGATGCCCGGAATGCTGACGGGGATGCTTCCCAGCACCAGTCCCAGAATCAGTCCGACGAAGACCGCCACGAGATTGGGTTCGTCGAGGTTCTTGACGGCGTTGCCGAGAATCTTCTCGACGTTCTGGATCGCCGCGGCTTCGCCGACGACCGTCAGGCGGTCGCCCATCTGGAGCCGCAGGTCGGGCGTTGCGAGCAGCTGCACGCCCGAACGGTAGACGCGGCTGATGTTGATGCCGTAGTTGTTGCGCAGGCGCAGAGAGGAGAGTTTCCTGCCGTTGATTTCGGGCCGCGTGACCAGAATGCGCTGGGAGATCAGCTGGCTGTCCACGGCGTTCCAGTCTATGTTTTCCGCGTTCCAGTCTTTCAGTTCCTGCTCGCCGAAGATCAGCCGCAGGCCGTCGGCTTCCGAAGGGGCGGTGATGACGAGGATGATGTCGTCCTTCTGCAGCGTCTTGTCCGAGGTGGGGATCGACACCCGCCCGTTGCGCCAGATACGCGAAATGACGAAATGGTGGTGGCTTTGCGAGGCGATCTCGTGGACGCTTTTGCCGAAGACGGCGGGGTTGGTCAGGTGGTAGCTGGCGATGAAGACGTTCTTGCGGTGTTCGGCGTCCGGTTCGGGCATGTCCGAAGGCCGGACGAAGACCTTGCGGATGAAGACGATGGCCAGAATGACGCCCACCACGCCCAGCGGATAGGTCACGGCGCAGCTCAGGGCGGCGCCGTTGGGGTCGATGCCCATTTGCTGCAGCGTCTGCTGCGCGGCGCCGAGCGCCGGGGTGTTGGTCGTGGCTCCGCAGAGGATGCCGGCCGCGTCGGGCATGGAGACGTTCAGCGTGAAGCTCATGCCTATGGCGAGCGCGGTGCCGATCAGCACTACGGCGACGGCCGGCGACAACAGGCGCAGTCCGTCGGCGCGCAGCGAGTTGAAGAAACCCGGCCCGACCTGCAGACCGAGGGCGTAGACGAAGACGACGAGTCCGAAACTTTCGGCATAGGTCAGCATCTGCGGGTCGATCGTGAGTCCGAAATGTCCGGCCAGAATGCCGGCGAAGAAGATGAACGCCACGCCCAGCGATATGCCGAAAAAGCGGATTTTACCGAGTCCGATGCCGATCGTCGAGATGAGCGAGATCACCACGACGGCCTGCAGCGCCGAATGTTCGACGAATAAACTTTTTAGCCACTCCATCTTTACCGTTTGTAATTCAGCTGCAAAAGTAGGGCAAATTTTTCAGATAGCCATTTCTTTGCCGAACGTTTTGTTGGCTGAAAGTGACTGTATGCAACATTTTCGTCCACTCGTGTGAATCATTTCAGCCGTAAGTTATGGCAAAAACGCTCACGGGGTGTACAGCTTCGGAATATTTTCATACCTTTGTTTCATCCTGCTTCGCACAGGGGACGAAGAGGGTATTAGTGACGCAAAAGGGCTTCTGCGCCGGGTCAGAGCCTGAAAGCCTCTCCCGGCAGCTGTCGGAATACTTGAGGGATTGGTATTCCGGACAGCAATAGGGCGGTCGAATTTCGACCGCCCTAATTTGTTTATTCGGTGCGAGCTTGTTTACGGCTGTTTGTCATAGTTCGAGCGGCCGGCCGCGGTAGAAGTCGAGGATCTTCGACCGGAATACGAATTCGTATTTCGCCTGCACGAGTTCCGACTCGGCCTTTTCCATACGTGTTTTGGCGTCGTTGAAGTCGAAGACCGTCGAACGGCCAGCGTCGGCCTTCTGCTGTTCGTAGGCGAAGGCCACCCGTGCCGAGGCGAGGGCGGCGTCCGCCGAACGGTATTTGCCGTAGGCGGCGTCGGCGTTGTACCACGCCTGCTCGATCTCCTTGCGCAGCGATTGCTCGGCGTCGGTTACGGCCAGCTGTTGTTTGCGCATGGCTATCCGGGCCGAGAGGATGCTGTTGTGCGTGGCGCGGCGGTTGAAGATCGGAACGCTCATCGACACGCCGACGAATTCGCTGCTGTTCTTGCGGAACTGGGTGCCGAAGGCGGCCTCCTGCGTGCTGTAGATGCCCGTGCCGTAGCCTCCGCGCAGCGAAAGCGAGGGGTAGAGCGCGGACTTGGCGATCCGGACGGCATTTTCGGCGCTTTCGAGCCGCAGGCGTTCCGCCTTGATGTGGGGGCGGTTTTCCGTCGCATAGGCATAGACGTCGTCGGCCGTGCCGAGCACGTGCAACGATGCGAGCGCCACGCTGTCGAGCTGCGGCGCCACGATGTCGAATCCCGCCGCGCTCTCGCGGTTGAGGGCCTGACTCAAGTTGAGCAGCGCCAGCCGCAGGTCGTTGCGGGCCTGCGTCAGATTCAGTTCGTCGTTGGCCTGCAGGGCTTCGCTTTCGTAGCGTGCCGATTCGGGCTGTTTGCCCGCGGCGACCAGCTCGCGGCTGCGGACGGCCTGCTGGGTGCTCAGTTCGAGCTGGCGTTCGGCGATCTGGGTCAGCTCCTTGTTGTAGAGAACCTGCAGGTACAGCGTCATGACGTTGATTGACAGGTCTTCGCGTGCGCGTTCCAAATCCTGCATGGCGGCGGCGAGGTCGAGCTTGCCGCCCTTGATTTCGCGGTTGATGCGGAATCCGTCGAAGAGGGGCATGCTGGCCCCGACGTCGAACGAGCCGCTCTGGATGGTTCCCGTCTTGCGGATGTTGTCGTCGGAGGTGCCGCGCCCGAATGTGGCGTTGTAGCCCACCGATGCGCTCAGGTCGGGCAGCCGGCTGTATTTGGAGATTGACAGTTTCACGTCGGTCTGCTCCACCTGCAGGGCCTGCTGCTGTACGCCGACGTTGTTGTGCAGGGCATACCCGATGCAGTCGTCGAGCGACCACGGCGTGCCGGGCGCCGGCGCTTCGGCCTGCGGCGCGGACTGTACCGCCTGAGCCGCGGCGGCAGCCGTGCAGAGCGTCATGGCAGCCGCGCTGAGGGCGGCGAATAGGGTGCTGGTTTTCATGCTGCGATGCATTTGTGATTATTTCTTCTTCTCTTCCCGTGCGCCGCGGACTTTGCTCTCGGCGGTCACGCCCTCGGTCAGTTCGATGTTGATGCCGTCCGACAGCCCGATCTTGACCTCGTGCTTGTCGAAGGTCTGCTCCTCGGCTCCGTCGGCGCTGGTGAGCAGGTAGACGTAGGTTTTGTCGCCCTCGAATTCGACGGTGCTTTCCGGCAGGGTCAGCACCCCTTCGCGGCTCTGGATCACGATGCTGGCGTTGGCGCTGTATCCGGCGCGCACGAAGACGTTTTCGGGAATCTTCACGGCCGCCTTCACTTCGAACATGATGACGCCGTTGTCTTCGGTCGCTTTGGGTGAAACGTACTCCAGCAGGGCGTCCAGCTCGACGTTCTGCAGGGCGCCGATGGTCAGCTTGACGGGCATCGTCTCGTGGAGCTTGCCCACGTCGGTCTCGTCGACGTTGCCCCGGAAGAGCATGTTCGACATGTCGGCAACCGTGGCGATGGTCGTGCCGTCGTTGAAGGTGTTGGACTGGATCACCGAGTTTCCGACCTTGACCGGGACGTCGAGGATCATGCCGTCGATCGTCGAACGGATCTGGGTGTTGCTCAGCTCCTTGTAACGGCTGGTGATGCCGTTCTTGACGATCTCCATGTTCTCCTTGGCGTTCTGCAGCTCCTCCTGCGCTTTCCGAAGCGCGGTGCGGCCCTGCTCGTACTCCTCGTCCGACACCACGCCCTTCTTGTGCAGGGCTTCCGTGCGGTCGAATTCGCGGCGGGTCTGGTCCAGCGATATTTCGGCTACCGAGACGCGCGATTCGGCGCTCGACAGCTGACCCATTTCGGGGACGACCTTCACCGTGGCGATCACCTCGCCCTTGCGGACCATCTGCCCGGCCTCCTTGTAGACGTCGGAGACGATGCCCGAAATCTGGGGCTTGATGAGCACCTCGTCGCGCGGCTCGACCTTGCCCGTGGCGACCACGTACTGTTTGAGCGTGTCGAGTTTGGGCTGCACGATCGTGTAGACGACCTTTACGGGGCGGGTCTTCTGCCACAGGAACCAGAACGTTCCGAGAAGCAGCGCCGCAAAGAGCACTCCCAGAAAGATTTTCAGAAATTTTTTCATAGCCGTAATCTGTTTGTTTAATCGTTTATTCTTCGCGTATTGCATCCACCGCCTTGATGCTCAAGGCCCGGTATGCGGGGATGACGCCTGCCAGCAGGCTGCCTGCGATCAGGATGAAGAGGGCCAGCATGCCCGTCCCGAAGGAGATCTGCCACGACACTTCGAATCCTTCCTGCGCCACGGTGACCGCCTGATAGTAGACCGAATCCACGACCGACAGCACGCCGACGGCGGCCGTGAGACCCAGTATTCCGGCGATGAAGGTGAGGATGAAGCTCTCGGAAAGTATCTGCGAGATGATGGCCGTTGGCGGGGCGCCCAGCGCGCGGCGGATGCCGATCTCCTGCGTGCGCTCCTTCACGAGCACCAGCATGATGTTGCTCACGCCGACGATGCCGGCCAGCAGCGTGCCCAGTCCCACGATCCATGTCAGCAGGCCGATGCCCCAGAACAGGCTCATCACCTTGTCGAACATCTCTCCGGCGGACATGGTCCAAGCGGCCTTTTCGTCGTCCGGCGAGATCATGTGCCGGGCGAAGACGGCTTCGCGGGCCGCTTTCTCGACCTGTTTGCTCGGAACGTCCTTGTAGCCGGCCAGCGCCAGCAGGTGTATCGTGCGGCCGTAGCCGAACATCTGCTGCGCCAGCGAGATCGGGACGACGACCGTGCGTTCGACATCGCTGAACGACATGGCCGACGATTCGCGGCGCATGACGCCGATGATGGTGAAGTAGCTTCCTCCGACCTTGATGACTTTGCCCGTCGGGTCGGGTTCGCCCGGAAAGAGGTCTTTCTGCACCTGCGTGCCGATGACGCAGACCTTGCGCTTGTGCACCATGTCTACCTCGTTGATGTAACGGCCTGCGATGATCTTCTGCGGGTTGATCCTCTGGTAGTCGGGCGTGTATCCCATCATCTGATAGTCGCCCTTGCGCTCTTTGTAGCTGCAGTGGAGTTCGTTGCCCCAGATGACGCCTGAGGTGTACTCCACCTCTTCGAGTTTGCTGACGGCTTCCAGATCGTCGTTGTCCATTCTCCACCAGCGTCCCGTGGGCATGCCCTTGTAGGGGACCGACGTGCGGCTGCTTTGCAGCAGCACCGTGTTGGTGGACATGCCGCCCAGCTGGGCGCGGAAAAGGCGTCCCAGCCCCATGCCGGCTCCCAGCAGTACGATGAGCATGAAGATACCCCAGAATACGCCCAGCGCCGTCATGATGCTGCGCTTGCGGTTCCGGCTGATTGTCTGCCAGATTTCGTTCCAGCGGTCCGTATCGAAAAATCTCATGGCTCCTTATTTATTATAACGCAGGGCGTCGATCGTTTTCAGTTGTGCGGCCCGGTAGGCGGGGATGTATCCTGCGATCAGGCCCGCAATGACCAGTACGACCGTGGCGCTGACGGCCACGCCCAGATCGAGCGTCGGATTGAGGAAGATGCTGCCGCCGAAGTTTCCGGTCTGGGCCGGCGTCTGGTTGATGACATAGTTGACCGCCTCCATGACGGCAACGCCCAGCACCATACCGATATAGCCGAACATGGCCGTTATCATCACCGACTCGGTCAGGATCAGGCGGATGATCGACACGGGTTTGGCGCCCAGCGCCTTGCGGATGCCGAATTCGGAGGTGCGCTCCGTGACGGTCACCAGCATGATGTTGCTCACGCTGACGATGCCCGCCAGCAGGGTGCCCAGACCGATGATCCAGACGAAGAGGTTGATGCCGCCGAAGACGATCATCATGCTCTTGTACTGCTCCATCGTGTTGCGTATCCACAGGGCGCTCTGGTCTTCGGGATCGTAGTGGTGTTCGGCGGCCAGCCGTTTGCGGATGCGCTGTTCGAACGCCTCCATCTGCGCGTCGGTGTCGAGTCCGTGTACGGTGATGATCGCGTTGTCCACGACCGGATCGTTGGCCTTGAAGATCAGCTGGCCGGTCGTCAGCGGGATGTAGCCCATCGAATTGCGCTGCTGGGCGTCGCCTCTGTAGACGCCGGCCACGCGGTAGATGTTGTTGTGGATTTTGACCGGCTTGCCCAGCGGGTCGTCGCCGCGGAAGAGTATTCTTTCGAGCGCCTCGTCGATGACGATCACCTTGCGGTAGTTGTGGATGTCGGCCTGATTGATGAAACGTCCCTTGACGATCTCGACGCCTTCGATCTGCTGGATCTTGGGCAGCGAGCCGCGCAGGCTGATGTCGGCGAAGCGGTCGAGGTAGGTGGCCGTGGAGCCGCGGTACCACGCTTTGGCGGCGACGTCGTCCACTTCGGGGAATTCATTGACCAGAATTTCGAGGTCCCGGTTTTTCAGGTCGATGCTGCGCCATTTGTTGTAGCCGGCGTAGGCCTTCGAGGTCCAGCCGCCGGAGATGGTGATCGAGTTGGTGGCGTAGTTGCCGAAATTCGACAGCACGCCGTTCTTGAGTCCGTTGCCCGATCCCAGCAGGATGACGAGCATGAAGATGCCCCACGCGACTGAAAATCCCGTGAGGAACGTGCGCAGTTTGTTGCGGCGCACCGAAGTCCATATCTCCAGCAGCAGCTCTCTCATCGCGTTGCCAGTCCGGTTTCGGTGATACTGCTGATGACGCCGTCCGTCAGGCGGATGATTTTGTCCGTCTGGTCGGCGATCGACTGTTCGTGGGTGACGCAGATGATGGTCATGCCCATGTCGACGTTCACGCTGCGCAGCAGGTTCATCACCTCCTGCGAGGTGACGCTGTCCAGTGCGCCCGTGGGTTCGTCGGCGAGGATGATCTGCGGTTTGTTGATCAGCGCCCGCGCGATGGCCACGCGCTGTTTCTGACCGCCCGACATCTCGTTGGGCATGTGTTCGGCCCACTCCTTCAGGCCCAGCATGTCGAGGTATTCGAGGGCGAGGGCGTTGCGCTTGCGGCGGGAGACGCCCTGATAGTAGAGCGGCAGGGCGACGTTTTCGACGGCGTTCTTGTAGTTGATCAGGTTGAAGGACTGGAAAATGTAGCCGATCATGTTATTGCGGGCCGCGGCGGCCTGCGTCTCGCTGAGATCCTTGATCAGGCGGCCGGCCAGATAGTAGCTGCCGCTGTCATAGTCGTCGAGGATGCCGAGGATGTTGAGCAGCGTCGATTTGCCCGATCCGGATGCGCCCATGATGGAGACCAGTTCGCCCTTTTCCACCGTGAGGTCGATACCCTTGAGCACATGCAGGGGCGACCCGTTGTCGTAGGTCTTGTTGATGTTTTCCAGCTTTATCATATTGTGTCTGCCGTTGTAAAGCGGTTTTGTAAGGTTGCGTAGTTACGATCTGTAAGCCGAGGGAAACGGCGTCGGGAACAAAGGTATTAAAATATTCTTGAAAAACAATTTATTTTTATCGAAAATCAATAAAAAATTACTAAACACCAATAAACCGTCGGTTGATAGGCGCAAATATAGGTAAAATATTTATACTTTGTACGACATAGTACTGTAAAAATAAGATTAATGTTTCGGACCTATATTAATGGACTGCTCCTTCTTGCTGTAATGCAGAGATTTCCGTATAGGGGTGTGCGTGAGATTGTGCGAAACGGTCGTTGCCGGGCCGGACGGAATCGTATCCCCGGCTGTAAAAAATTGTTGAAATGGTTAAAAAAAACACTTGAAAATGCACAAAAAATATTCATTTTAGTTATATTTGTTGCGTTAGGTCAATCATATGAGGAAACTTCTGCTACTGTTATTCACGCTAATTCCGGCCGTAGTTTGGGCGCAGCGTTACGATTTATCGGGGCGGGTGCTGGTCAAGGGCACCGACAAACCGATCGCTCAGGCTGTCGTCGAGCTGCCGCAGGCCGGACTGTGGGCCGTGGCCGACGGCGACGGCAATTTTACCGTGAAGGGCGTGCCCAAAGGCGCGACCCGTTTCGTGGTGTCGTGTCTGGGATATGCGACCACGGAAACCGAACTCGACGTCCGCGCCGGCATGGGGCGTATCCTGCTCTATGCGCCTGAGGACAATCTGAAACTGGAAAGCGTCGTCGTCACGGCCAAGGAGGCGCCCAATGCCATGGCCACCTCGCGGACGATCGGCGGCAACGCCATCGACCACCTGCAAATGGTGAACGCTTCGGATATTTCGTCGCTGCTGCCGGGCGGCAAGACGATAAATCCCGATCTGACCAAAGACAACGTCTTTTCGCTGCGCAGCGGCGGTTCCGCGGCCGGAAACGCCTCGTTCGGCACGGCCGTCGAGGTGGACGGCGTGCGTATTTCGACCAACGCTTCGCTGGGCGAAATGTCGGGCGCGAGCACCCGCAACATCGCTTCGACGAATATCGAGTCGGTCGAGATGGTGACGGGCGTGCCTTCGGCCGAGTACGGCGATATTTCGTCGGGCGTGGTGAAGATTTCGACCCGCAAGGGCAAGACGCCCTATACGCTGGTGCTTTCGACCAATCCCCGCACCAAACAAATCTCCGCCTCGAAGGGTTTCGATCTGGGTACGGACCGCGGCGTGCTGAACAGCAGCGTGGAGTACACGCGGGCCATGAAGAACCCCACGTCGCCCTACAGCTCCTATTCGCGCACGGGCATTGCGCTCAATTACCAGAACACCTTCGCCAAGGTCCTGCGTTTCAACTTCGGCGTGACGGCCAACATCGGCGGCATGAATACCGAAGACGACCCCGACGCGCAGGTGGGCGAGTGGGAGAAGGTGCGCGACAACGCCCTGCGGGCCAATACGTCGCTCAAATGGCTGCTCAACAAACCGTGGATCACGTGCGTCGATTTCGATGCTTCGCTCAGCTATGCCGACAAGCTCGCACGCAGGCACACCTACCAGTCGTCGGCCACGGAGACCCCGGCCGTCCATGCCGAAAGCGAGGGCTATTATATCGCCGAAATGCTTCCGGCGACTTTCTATACGACGCGCAATATCGACTCCAAGCAGCTCGACTATGCGGCGAACCTCAAGGCCACTTGGGT
>ENA-OZZA01000351-OZZA01000351.1-human-gut-metagenome-genome-assembly--contig:-NODE-351-length-14384-cov-8.240142_pt1 | contig 14384 bp, 19 predicted proteins | sample MGYA00243640_ERZ654137 | MGnify/ENA primary metagenome ERZ654137 (study PRJEB26926, sample SAMN06165045) | human gut metagenome | biome: ENVO:00009003; feature: ENVO:2100002; material: ENVO:00002003... | reverse complement strand
CGAGATACTGATCGGTCTCGTGGGCTCGGAGATGTGTATAAGAGACAGCTATAGAGGAATTTTATTCAAAATTTGAAAAAATATACAATGCAATTACAACAGCTTTAGGTGATTTGGTTATAAAAAGGATTGGCTGTAGAATTATCGGAACATACAAAGTTAAATCCAGTGATTATAATACAATCCTAAACAAGTTTAAAAACTCATTCCCATCTAAATTCTTTATCGATAAGTATCCGGCGAAAGACTTTTTATTTAATTTAGTATATGAAAATGGAATGTATCAAATAGGTCCATTAAATCAAGAAGATGATTTTTATGATAGAGAGTTTAGGAACAAAGATAGAGTACAGCATGTTGGTATCGCTATTGATACCGATAACTATTTGACAAATGAACTTAAAAACATAAATGACAAAAGTTTAATAAAAGATATCTATACCCTTTCCTTATCCGTAGAAAAAGATTTATTTGTTAATTTGGCTGATTTTTAAATATGGGGACTTATAAATCAAACAGAAAGAACCAGTTCTCGTCTTCAAATAAAGCTGCTAGTGAATATGATTTAAGTTCCAGTTTTAAAAAAATCAAGAACTATTCAAAAAGAGGTAGACAATCTGATTCTGAATATATAAGTTCTGAATCAGATTCTCAATATTCCAATAATAAAAATCATACAGTAAGTAGTTCTGAAGTATATTCTCCTGAAACATCAACTGGTCAGCACTTATGGAATAATTACTATAGATTAGAAGACAAATTTTCCAATTACACTTCTCAAAATGAAAATGCCCATACTGATTTGAGAAGAGAACTGGAAAAGAAGATAGATGATGCGAAAAAAGAGATAATGAATTCCATAAAAGATATACAAATTGACATCAAAGAAAAATTACCAATTCAATGGTATATATGGACAATTATTGGACTTGTGGCTATTGCTACAATTTGGTACACATTTTCTTATTCCACTCTTCTAAATAACCAAGAAGAGATTGAAAAAGAAATTGTTAATATACATAATAGTCAAAACAGTTTAGAACACGAGATAAAAAACATATCAACAAATATTACAAGAATAGAACAGGACAATAATAAGAAGAAACAACATGATTCAAATAAAAATCAGTAAAATATATGGTATAAATGCAACTATTTAAAACTGTAAATTTAATTGAAAGCCAGCAATATTGATTCTTTTCACAATATTGCTGGCTTTCAATCAAACAATATGGAAAACAAGATAGCTATATTTCAAGAAAGCAAGACATCAATAAAACAAGATTTCATGTTTTCAAGATTTCATTTTCTGTAATGCCTTTCCAGCAGGTCTAAAATATCGCTTTCCCGGTAGATGATTTTTCCCGGAAGCTGCACGTAGCCCAGCAGCCCCGTGTCCCTGTAATCCTGCAACGTCCGTTTGCTGATGCAAAGCCGCCTGCACACTTCATCGCCCGTCAGGTAGTGTTCACCGTTCAATACCGGGCGATAGTTCATTACCACGTACTCCACGTTTTCCAGCACCCTGTCAAGGGAGGAAAACAGTACCAGCGTGGTTTCGGAATCTTTCGTTATCAAATCCATACGCCTACTTTTTAGAATTGTCCCTTACTTGGTTGAGCAGAAATGTTTCCACGTCCGAAGCCTTGTAATAAATCTTATTGTTAATCTGCGAATAAGGTAGTTTTCCCGTGTCACGGTAGGTCTGCATCGTCCGGGCTGAAACGTTCAGCAAACGGCAGGTTTCACAGTTATCCAGCCATTTGTCACGCTTCCTGCGTAAAGGCACGCAGAGCGCATCCACACGCCCCACAAAATTCTCAAACCTCTGTTTCCATAGTTCAAAGGTTTTCTTTTCAATCGTCACTATTTCCATAACCGATATATTTATTCTTGTCAATACTCCGTTTTTCTTCACTGGCGCAAATATATAAGGCTGAATAATAGGTTGTTTCTTCCTGTCCTCAAATGACCTTGCGTGTCCGAAAATGTCCACCGCAAACCCAAGAACGGCATGAAAGAAACGAACCGATAACAAAAATCCCGATTTTTCCCCACTCCCTAATTAAGTAAGGTAATGAACACAAAACCGTTTTCTATTTGCCGACATTAATTTGGTGCAGAGCGAAGCAAAGCGATTCCAAACGGCTGACGCTTTGTTTTTTACCGATTTTTCTTATTTTATTTGTGGTGCTAATTCAAAAAACAAGCACCTATGAATAATCCTTTCGAAGAAATTTTCAAGCGGCTGGAGAACATCGAAAAGATGATTGCCCCGGTCACGGGTACACAGCCCGAAGAACGGCAGGACGGAAAAGAGCCTGTGTTGGTCAAAATATCCGTTGCCAGCGGCATAACCGGGTATTCGGTCAATTACCTGTATCATTTAGCCAGCAAGGGGATGATACCGTGTGTCAAGCGTGGGCGTACCCTGCGTTTCGACATGGAGGAACTCAAAAAATGGATGCAACAGCAGTATGTCCCGGCTTCTAACAGACTTCCCGATGAAAAAGAAAAGAGGTGATGAAACACGGCATATCGAGGGCTGGCAGTCAAAGAACGAGCGCATCGAAAGCCTGTTGAACGTCCTGTACGATTTCCGGTTCAACACCGTAAAGAGCCGGACGGAATACCGGGCTGCAAGTTCTTCGGGCTTGTACCAGCCCGTTACAAAATTCGTTCTGAACTCATTCAGGCGCAGACTGGACGCAACCGCTGGTATTGTCACCTCTGCCGAGAATATCCGTACCATACTGGAAAGCGATTTCGCAAGAAAGGTACATCCCATACGGGAATACTTCAACGCCCTGCCCTTACTGAATCCTGCCGAACACGGGCATATCGGCAGGCTTCTGAACACGGTACAGGTAGCCAACCCCGGCAAATGGGAGGAATATTTCACGAAATGGCTTATCGGTGTGGTAGCCAACGCAATGAACGACACGGGGTGTCAGAACCATACCTGTTTGGTACTGACCGGGGACAGGCAGGGACAATTCAAATCGTGGTGGCTGGACAACCTTTGCCCGACACCGCTTAAGAACTACCTGTTCACCGGGAAGATAGACCCGCAGGGCAAAGACATCCTGACACTGATAGCCGAATACCTGTTCATCAACATTGACGACCAGCTAAAGGAACTCAACAAGCAGAACGAGAACGCATTGAAGAACCTTATCACCACCCCGGCGGTAAAGTACCGCAGACCGTATGATGTTTACATAGAGGAATACCCCCACCTTGCCAGTTTCATGGCTTCGGTGAACGGCAACGAGTTCCTGACCGACCCGACAGGTAGCAGGCGTTTTTTGCCGTTCGAGGTGCTGCGCATAGACAAGCCCACGGCAGAAAGTATTCACATGGATAACGTCTATTCCGAAATCATGTACCTGTACCGTCAGGGCGTGCGCTACTGGTTCAATGATGCGGAGATTGGGGAACTGCACCTGACAAATGCGGAATTTGAGGTGCAGACGGTCGAGTTCGAGATGCTGACACAATACTTCGAGAAGCCGACAGAGGAGGAAGAAGCCCTGTTTTTTATGACAACGGCACAGATACTGGCACGTTTACGGGATATATGCCCCTTGCAACTATCTGAAAAACGGCTGGGGGAAGCGTTGCGCAAAGCTGGGTTCAAACGGGTACAGAAACGTATCGACAAACAGACCTATTCGGTATATGGGTATAGGATAAAGCCTGTTCCAACATCCTGTACAAACAACGATTACGGTTAGCACGGTCATTTTACGATTGGTTATTACTGCAACGCAGTAACTGCCATAGTAAGATACATTCCTGTTTTACAGACTGTATATCAAATATTTAACAATAGCGCAGTAAGCAGTAAGATAAAACCGCAAACTTTTGGAAAAGTTTGGAAAAAGAAAAACCGCAGGAAATATCAAGGTTATATTTCTATCTTCTTTTGAAGAAATAACTTACTTATCTTACTGCATAAGAGATAACCCACTGAAAAAAAAAGGATTATGCGCAGAAACATAGCGACTTTTCTTCTTACAGACTTCTTACTGTGCTACTGCGATTTATCAACACCCCAAAAATAAAGATTATGACTTACAAGGAAGCCAACAATATCAGTATCAAAGACTACCTGAACTCTTTAGGAATCCAACCCGTCACGGAAAATGGAAGCTACGGGATGTACCGCAGCCCCTTACGGGAGGACAACACGCCAAGTTTCAAGGTGGATTATAACGCCAATCTATGGTGTGACTACGGAACTGGCGAGGGCGGGACGCTCATCGACCTTGTGATGAAGCAGAACGGGTGCAACGCCTACGGTGCTATCTGCCGACTGGAGCAGGGCGACATTACCTCTTTTTCCTTTCACGGGAAAGACCTGCCCGAAAGGGACACGAAAAGGCAGGCTACCAGCCCGATAGAGATACGCAGAATACAGCCGTTACAGAATCCGGCACTCATGCGCTACTTGCAGGAAAGGGGGATTTCCCCCGGAACGGCAGCCCCATACGTGCAGGAAATGTATTACCGCATCGGTAGGAAGCCTTATTTTGCGCTGGCGTTCAGGAATGATTCAGGAGGTTACGAACTCCGCAATCCCCGTTTCAAGGGCAGCACATCGAAAGACATCACCCATATAAGGCAAAAGGGAGAGCCGAGAGATACCTGTTTCGTGTTCGAGGGCTTTATGGACTATCTTTCATTCCTCACTATCCGGCAGCAGAAAAGCCCGGGTATGCCCTGTACCGACTGGCAGGACTACGTTATCCTGAACTCCACCGCCAACACGGATAAAGCCTTATATCCGCTGGCTGATTACGGGCATATACACTGTATGCTTGACAATGACGAGGCAGGCAGGAAAGCGGTTGAAGCCATAAGGCAGGAATACAAATGGCGTGTGCGTGACGCATCACACTTGTACAGCGGTCACAATGACCTGAACGACTATCTGCGTAGCCTTAAAGTGAAGCAATCCCAAGATTTGACAGTTACCGACAAGCCCCAGCCGGAGCATGATAACAGACAAAATCCGGGTGAAAAAAGAAAGAGAGGGCTAAGGATGTAACCTGCAAGGCTGGCGGCATGAATCGACGGCAGGCTGTGTGATTAGGGAGAGCAAGGTTATGTTTCGGTAGACCGAACCCCCTTGCTTTGCTTAACGCAAAGAAAATTTCTCCCGTTGGTCGCAATTTTTAAGATACCACCTAAAAGCAAAAACGTATGACAGGGATAAGGAACAAACCGGGAGGTCGCCCGGCAAAAAGCCGGATAGACAAGCAGAACCGGGTAGTCAGCACGAAACTGACCGAGTTACAGTTCTACGCAATCAGGAAACGAGCCGAGGAAGCCGGGCTGCGTGTCAGCGAGTACGTCCGGCAGGCTGTCGTTTCGGCAGGGATAATGCCCCGGCTGAACAGGCAGGATGCGGACACTATCCGCAGGCTGGCGGGCGAAGCCAACAACATCAACCAGCTGGCGCACCGGGCGAATGCCGGAGGGTTCGCACTGGTAGCAGTGGAACTGATGAAACTCAAAAACAGGATTGTTGAAATCATAAACCAACTGTCGGATGATTGGAAAAATAAAAAAGGGAAGCGGATTTAAAGGCTGCGTGAACTATGTACTCGGCAAGGAACAGGCGGCTTTGCTTCATGCGGAGGGAGTGTTAGCCGAAAGCAACCGGGACATCATACGCAGTTTCATACTGCAAGCCGGGATGAACCCCGACCTGAAAAAGCCTGTCGGACATATTGCGCTAAGCTATTCCCCGGTGGACGCACCCAAACTGACAGACGGGAAAATGGTACAGCTTGCGCAGGAGTACATGCGTGAAATGAAAATCACCGATACGCAGTATATCATCGTGCGCCACCAAGACCGGGAACATCCGCACGTGCATATCGTGTTCAACCGTATAGACAACAACGGCAAGACTATTTCGGACAGGAACGACATGTACCGCAACGAGCAGGTATGCAAGAAGCTGAAAGCCAAACACGGGCTTTATTTCGCTAAAGGCAAGGAGCATGTAAAGCAGCACCGTTTGAGAGAGCCGGACAAATCCAAATACGAAATTTACAATGCCGTAAAGGATGAAATCGGGAAATCAAGGAACTGGCAGCAGTTACAAACCCGGCTGGCAGAAAAGGGTATCGGGATTCATTTCAAGTACAGGGGACAGGCTGGCGAAGTACAGGGCATATCCTTTTCCAAAGGCGAATACACGTTCAAGGGTTCGGAGATAGACCGCAGTTTCAGTTTCTCCAAGCTGGATAAATGCTTCGGGGATGCGGAGCTGAACACTACCGAAAGCAACCGACAGACGGTTTCCGCACTTGTTCAGAAGCCAGCACAAACACCGGGCAAAGCCGACAGTCCGTTACTGGCAGGCTTGGGCGGTCTGTTCTCCGCCTCGTCCTCTCCGGCTGATGAAACGCCCGACAATCCCGGTGAAAGAAAAAAGAAGAAAAAGAAACGACACTTAAAATTATAGGAACATGGAAAATAACTTAATTTTGGAGGGGCTTCTCTCCATGGTTACGGAACTGAAAGAACGGCAGGAGAAACAGGTAACGCCATCCAGCCGGGAAGAAACGATTAACCGACTGGACGTTATCGAACAGCGCATTTCGGAAATGCAGGGCAAATCCAGCATTACTGAAAACACGGTGCAGGAGATTCTAAACCAAATCGGCAGTATCGGAAAAGGGCAGTCCGAGAACCAAAAACAAGACCTTGAAGATATAAAGAGGCTTATCGTGACCTCGCACCGATATTTCAAGGAGCGGTTAAAGGTGTTGTTCCTGGCTGATGATACACCAGCCGGAGAAATAACGCCCGTTTCATGGTACGGCAAACTGACATACCGGGTAACTCCCTATTTGAAACCCAAGTTTTTTCTTCTTTCAGCAGGGATAATCATTTGTCTTGTGTCGCTTGTGTTGAATGTACGTTTTATACAAAAAATGCAGCGGTTACAGGACAATGATATAAAATACCGCTATATCCTGATGAAAGGAAAGGCAGACGGCAGCAGCCTTGATTTGCTGGAAACGAAGTTCAACAGGGAACGGGACAACGCTTTCATCCGAAGCCTGACCGATTCGGTGAAAGGCTTTGAATACCGCAGTAGAAAACAGGCGGAAACGTTGGAACGGGCAAGGCTGTTGAACGAACAAGCCGAGCAGCTAAGGGAGAAAGCCGACAAATTAGGCAAGCCATAAAACAAAAGCAAAGCCGGAGCAGAACCGCCCCGGCTTTTTAATTCACTTCTTTTTCTTCGTGCAGTGTTCTTTCTCGAACTGGCGTAGCGTGGTGACGCTGAACCGCTCCTTGATGAACTCCCGGACATCGGAAGCCTTGTAGTACACTTTTCCGCTGATTGTGAAGTACGGCAGCGCACCGATAGCCCGGTAGCGTTGCAGGGTCTTGATACTTACTTTGAACAACAGGCACAAATCCTGATTATCCAGCAGGTTGTCATCTTCGGGCAGCACCCTGTCGGCATTACGCAGTACCCGTACATCCTTGCAGAGTTCTTCCAGTTTGGCGTACAGCTTCTGCATCCATACGCTGAAATCATCATTCTCTATATACATGATTGCTTCATTTTTCTGATTATACATTATGGTCTGTCAATCGATTGATGAAGCAAAGTTCAGAAAACGGACGCAAAGAAATTACGGGGGAACTAATGGAATCCCCTATAAATAAACCATAAGTCACTGATTATCTATACCATTTCTTGTCATATTCCTTTCGGATAAGTTCTGCCAGTCCATTAAGAAACCCGGTCAGTTTGCCCGGCTTTCGTTTTATCACGTCCTCATGTTTTTGGTAACAGTCGCCTATCTTGATATTGAACAGCCATTCGAAGGCTTTCGCCAAGTCCACCAAGTAGGCGGGCTTGCCGTTCTGATACACGATGTCTTTAGAGAGGAACAGACCGCTTACCATTTCCATGATGTTGATAAGGGTTGTCTTGTCTGCGAGATAGAGAGGGGAAAGGGGCTGTTTGTTGATACGTTGCTGTAGCTGTTCCGGGTATTTGATGCGCCATTCGATAAGACGTATTTCGGTGTTTAAAAGTCCTATAGATTCATCGATTAAATGCAAATAGGGCATTTTTTTCTTGCTCAAACCGCACACGGTACGATTTAAGACGATGTAAACCAAAAGAAAAATAGCGGAGCAAAACGCTGTAATCCTGTTCGTTGATACCAAAATTGGCTACATGCATAGCCAATTCCTCAATAGCTTCCGTAAACTCGGATGCAGAAACTTTGCGCTGCGAGCATTCCGACAATAGCCGGAAAAATCTCTGTTCTAATAAATTTTTCATATCAGAATATTAAAGCCGCCTAATAAACGGCTTTAGATGAATGTTTAACAATAGATTTTTATAAGATGCCTACAAAACTGGCATTTCAACCTTAGTAACCAGTTCTTCTTCTAAAGTCCCCGGCTTACTATAATAATATTCTATCGATGCTCCTGAAGATTTATAACCTTTAGTCGCAATCCATTCCTGCATTTCACGATACAAAGAAGCTAATTCAGTATAATTCCCCTTATGTAAGCAAGATACTATTTTTCTGCCCGGAATGGTAATCGCTCTTATGTTCCCCTTTCCACACAAGACTTTAGCTGATTTAAATCCAATAACCATGTGAATATCTTCTGACATGGATTCAAAATTAAGATATTCCACAAAAGGAACATCTGCCATTACAGCATTTTGCTCTTTAAACAACATTTCTATTTCCATAAAGCTTCTGCCTATAGTCATAGCAATTTCTTTTACTGTAGTACGTGTTTCCACTACTAATGCATACGTTTCAGATTGTTGAAACAGTGCGATTTCTGAAATCTTTCCCATACTATATTATTTTATATCAGTGAATGTTTTTTTCTTTACGACAGGTATATATATGTCAGTTATTAATTCCGGTACATCTGTATCACATGGAGAATTTATATACACCTCAAAACTAAATGTGTTTTGGGGATAGTACTGGCTATCTGGAAACCATTCTTCATAAATTATCCTATATAAATCACATAAAAAATCATAACTACCTATATGCCTAAATATAGCATATTGTCCATTAGGGATTTGTATAGTATTCAATTTGGCATCCGGTATATCATTCATAATTATACCTAAATAGAAACGACATTTATCTTCCGGTGTTATTGCCGGATTATCCAAACTTAAACTGACAAAGTTCGTGTGTTTTTTGTCTATCCTATTGAACCTTGCATAATACAACAGTTTATCCCATACCATCTTATATTGAAACTTATTTTCGTATGCTTTCCCCACTTCCAAACAAGAAACAAACATTTTATTAATCATTATTATTCTGGGAGTTAGCAATGTATGCGCATTTCGTTTTCGAGGTGTGAATCTTTCCTTGAATAAGGATGTTGAAACTCTAAAATGTTTCTTGAATGCTTTTGCAATACTGTATTTGCTTTGATAACCAGATAGTTCCGCTATCTGGGATAATGTATATTCGGTTGAGGTCAATAAGTGTGCAGCATATTCCAGTCTAAGTCGTTGTATGTAATTTCCTATATTTTCACCGACAATAAATTTGAACACCCTTCTAAAATGATATTCTGACATTCCGCACTTTTGGCACAATGTATTTATATCAAAATCCTCAAACAGATGATTGCTGATATAATTAACTATACTTTGAATAGCTTGGTTATGAACATTCTTCGTATCTTGTTTTTGTTTCCACCGATTGAGTGTCGGCAGTCTTTTCTCCAATATCAGTTTCAATTCTTCGGGAGAATAAACTGTATGGGCATACATATTGTATTTATTTATGTATCTAAGCCAAATATCAATCATTTCGTGCATCGACACGTCTACTGTATATTTCCCGTCTTTCAGACAGTAGTAACAGAACGTATCGCTCTTAGAACCATCCAAATTAGTTCCCAACCATTCTTCCATATCAAAACGAAGTGGCATACCGCAACTTTGACAATATCTCTTGCTCATTTTAAATTCAAAAGTATGATAATAAAGGAAGATACTTCTTTAAGATAATAATTTTCTGTTTGGTAGCCTTTTGATTTCTAAAAGGCGTTCTATATCACTAAACAACTCGGCATTTCTCAACTCAAACATAATCCACTTACCGTCATGATAAACAGTTGCTTCATCATACAATGTCTGTACTTCTTTTGAGAATAGTTCTCGTTGCATTTCAAATTTATCACGTTCTCCTTTACCTAATATAACCATAAAGCCAAAGGAATTTTCTTTAGCGTATAAAGCACAGAGAGTTTTTCCACCTCTTCGATACTTATATTCATATTTCCATTTTCTCCCACCATTGTTCCACAATCGTTCCATTTCATACTTATGCTCAATTAAAAAACAGAGAGCATCCCATATTTGATAAAGTCCTTTTCCTATCAAAGACTCTATAGTTTCCGAAGTCGGTATTTGAAAGTCTTTTCCCATGATGAATTGTAATAACTTGATTGATAAGGCAAAAATAGCTTGTTTTTTATTTGTTCCGTTATCCAATATAGCCAATTTTGTAAAAGGCAAATATAAATACAACCCAATGATACGATTGCAGATAAATAAAATAAAACTTAATGGAGTTATACAGAACAAATAACTAACTTTGTATTCTAATTATTTGAGATTCATGCTGAATACAGAAAACATACAATCACTCATTGATAGTGAAGAAGGCTACAATGTGAAATTTAAAGTTTGTGTACCTTCGAAGATTCGCGAACTGACAGAGGATTTACCAATGTCCGTAAAAGTCTATCTGCCTATTTAGTCTATTAATCTAAAAAAACATTAATATCATGTTTCGTTATATCCTAGAAATGCTTCCTGAATCAAACTCTTTAAAGAAAATCTATAATAAAAAAAGAAGAGTTCAAAATATATACAAAAGGAAAAAATGTATTCCAGAGTATTTGAAAGACAATAATTTTGAAGTTGAATTAAACTACAAATTATGGGTTACAAAAGGGGCTAGATTTAAAGCAAGTGAACGATGCGAAGAATTAGATGCAAGATATAACCGTATTGTAGGTTGGGTTTCTTCGTACTTGATAATCTTTAGTGTTTTAAATCTATGTAAAATACCTTTTTTTACCTTGCCTGATAATTGTAGTACATTCATATCCATTTCTTTGTCTATACTAATTTTAGTTTTTAGTCAATTTGCTTATGCCAAAAATTATTCTGTTCAAGCAAGAAATTATCATGAATGCGCATTGGAAATTGCAAAGCTATATAATTCCCTGCGGTCATTAAAAGTAAATCCACAGCATAGCCTATACGAAGTCAATAAAATAAAAGATGAATACGAGAAAATTTTAGACAGATATAATAACCATCTACCTATTGACTTAATGATGTTCAAATTAGAAAAAAAAGAATACTTTAATATTAGTATTTTATCTTATGTCTCTAATCATGTAAGATACTTTATATTGGTTCGCTCTGCATACTATTTTTGCGTGTTTATTCTTCCAGTTTTATATTGTATCATTTGTATGATTAACTCTGGATTTTTTTTTGCACTAAATACATCAAAATAGACACTCATGCTGAATATAGATAACATACAATCACTCATTGATAACGGAGAAGGCTACAATGTGGAGTTTAAAGTTCGTATTCCTTCAAAAATTCGTGAACTAACAGAGGAAATATGCGCTTTCGCCAATGCAGACGGAGGATATTTGCTTATTGGAGTAGATGATAACGGACAAGTAGTAGATACTAATTTAGAAAACGATAAGCGTTCTGCCATTCAAGGTTCTATCAGCGAAATATCTCCTGCACTCCACTGTGAATTGTATTCCGTAAATGTTGGAAATAAAACTGTTTGGGTGATTGATGTTCCGTCCGGTAAGGATAAACCTTATATATTTTCCGGTTCTATCTATGTGCGTGAGGGGGCAAACTCACAAAAACTTCGCACAGCCGAAGAAATGCGTAGCTTCTTTCAGGAGTGCAATAAAATCTTTTTCGACCATATACCCTGCCATTGGTTCAATATCTACACAGATGCAGACGAACAGATGATTAAGGATTTCCGAACAGAAGCCAAACTAAGTCCGTCCACACCCAACAAACAAATATTTGAGAACTTGGAACTGTTTACCGAGAATGGAATGGCAAAGAACGGTGCAGCGATGTTCTTTGGAAAACAACCTGAACGAAAGTTTATGCACGCTGTTACAAGATGTGTTCTTTTCAAGGGAACAAACAAAGTTTATATTATAGATGATAAAACTTTCGGAGGTTCGCTGTACCAGCAATATCTACAGGCTATGTCTTGGCTGGAAAGTAAACTGCAAGTAGCCTATAAAATAGAGGGAGCTGGACCAAGAGAGGAAATTTGGGAAATACCTCTGACTGTATTTAAAGAAGCAATTATAAACGCCCTGTCGCACCGTGATTACTACGAAAAAGGCGCAAACATTATGATAGAAATGTTTGATGACCGAGTAGAGATTTCCAATCCCGGAGGACTTCTGCCTGTTGTGGCTAAAGATTTCGGGCATAAAAGCATGACACGCAATCCGCTAATCTTCGGTTTATTTACCCGTATGCACTTGGTTGAAAGAGTTGCATCCGGTATTCCCCGTATGCAGGAAGCCATGAGGGAAGCAAATCTGCCCGAACCGGAATTTCATACGGACGGGATGTTTACGGTTATATTCAAAAGAGGTATCAGTATCAAGAATGATACTGTAAATGATACTGTAAATGATACTGTAAACTCAAAAGAACAAGAAGTACTAAATATCATCAAGCAATATCCGGGACTTAATTCGTCTAAAATTGCAAGATTAATAGGCAAAAGTGTTCCGACTGCTAAACGCTACTTAAATTCTTTGGTTAGATTAGATTTGATAGAGTTTAGAGGGGCACAGAAAAATGGAGGATATTATTGGAATAGCCCAAAGAGATGAAACACCAAGTAAAAATTATCATCATATTTAGAATTAGTATTTACAAATTTGCCCTATGAAAAATGTCAATATTCTATCTATCATAGAAGCTTATCGAAAACTAAGTAATACACTATTCCAAAAACTTATGAATAGTTACGGAATAATCAGTGGAATAAAAGATTACGAGCTTAATGGTATAGAATCTTTTGTGAATGAATTGTTAAAAATAAAAAACAGCATCACCATTGTTAACAACTATTATTTAGGATATTCAATACCACAAATTGGAAAAGAATTTGATTTACTTAGATTTGGTGATAATTATATTATCAACATAGAAATAAAAACGGAGAGTTCAATAGACAAGATATTCAAACAACAGCAAAAGAATAAATACTACCTCGAGTTCTTGGATAAGGAAATTTATATTTATACCTATATTTTAAATGAAAATAAGCTTTACAAACTCATAAGAAAAGATAGCAATAATGAAATAAAAGAAGCGACTTTTAATGAGTTGTGCAACAAGCTGTTGCTTCAAGAAGTAGTAACATTCAACAATATTGATGATTTATTTAATCCATCCGACTATTTAGTTTCTCCTTTCAATTCTCCTGAAAAATTTATGGCAGAAGGATATTTTCTTACAGTTCAACAAGAACAAATATATAATGAAATCCGAACAAAGTTATCTGACGCAACAACAAAATTCATAGCTTTAACAGGTAGTGCAGGAACAGGCAAAACATTATTGACTTATCATATAGCTAAAGAAAGCATTCGGAAAGGCGAAAAAGTACTTATTTTACATTGTGCTCCACTAAATAGTGGTCACAAAATCTTAATGGAAGAATATGGTTGGAGCATACATATGCCTAAATATGCTCCGAATACGACAGATTTTGACTTAATTATAATTGACGAAGCCCAACGAATGTATCCATATCAATTTGATAAATATATAGAGGAAGTACGCACTTTCAACAAAAAATGCATATTCTCATACGATGAAAACCAATACTTGCGTGATAATGAGAAAAATTACCATACCAAAGAAAGGATTGAAAAAGAATTATCATGTACCCCCTATAAGCTAACAGATAAAATTAGAACAAATAAAGAAATTGCATATTTTATAAGACAACTTTTCAATCTCAAAAAGAATATATCCAACATAGACTATCCCAACATTGAACTTACATATTGCAAAAATTATTTTTCTGCAAAATCATTGCTGCAAGAATTATCGAAGAAAAACTGGAAAGTGCCTAATTACACACCGGGAACACGCTCAACCTTCCATTATGAAGCATACTTATCCGGTGATACAGAATGCGCACATTCTGTAGTTGGTCAAGAGTTCGACAACGTTGTGATAGTCATAGATCTGTCTCTTATACACATCTCCGAGCCCACGAGACCGATCAGTATCTCGTATG
>ENA-OZZA01000299-OZZA01000299.1-human-gut-metagenome-genome-assembly--contig:-NODE-299-length-16020-cov-4.732603_pt1 | contig 16020 bp, 5 predicted proteins | sample MGYA00243640_ERZ654137 | MGnify/ENA primary metagenome ERZ654137 (study PRJEB26926, sample SAMN06165045) | human gut metagenome | biome: ENVO:00009003; feature: ENVO:2100002; material: ENVO:00002003... | reverse complement strand
CGACACGCCGCCACTCGCACTCGCACCGTCGTACCCGCGATAGACCACACGGCCTGTGGATGTGCTTATCCAGTATATGTCCGAATAGTATGTGCTCGACGATCCGCTCATCGAGCCTACCGGCACTACAGCCATCAGCCTTCCATGAGCCACCGCCGTTATCCAGTTACCGCTATTCGTCGTACCCTTTATCATGATCGTGCTGCCGTCAGGCATCCAAATGCGCCACTTGCCCTCATTGCCGCTCGTGTTCGGCAAGTCCACACCGTCCATCATGTCATACTTGTGTCCGTAGATGTCCTCATAGCCCAGGCAGCAGATATTGTTCACCTGCGTCACCTTTGCAGCACCATACTCGTCCTTGTCCACATACCAGGCATATTGGTGCACTCTGTTCTCATCCACCAGACTGTTTGTCACATTCGGGTTGATTGCCTTTGCGCCCTCATAGCCTATAGTGTCCTGCATGCCTCTCGACATCGTACCGCCAGTCGTGCGCATATTCGTATGCGAACCTGCGCCGCACTGCTCCTGCATGTTCCTCCTGCCATACTTCGCGTATGCAAGGTTCGCAATGCGGAAGTGCATCAGAGCGTCAATCTGCTGCATACCTCGCTGCACGCTGTAATAATGGAAGTCCGTCCATGTCATGCTTGCTGTAGTGCTGCCGCCCGTTATGCAGGCACGCAGCTTGCTGCCCACAACAGAACTGCCCACTACAGCACACAGATGCTCATCGTTGGCAAACCATTCAGGCTCCATATCCTCTATCTTGCTGCTGTTGGAAAGCACCACCTTGTCAAACTCGGCTGTATTCAATATAGAGAAATACAAAGTCTTGGCTCCCTCCGGCACATCGCTGATGAGATACATGCCAGCCTCAAATCTGTTTCCCAACGTTGGCACCACGATGCTCTTCACCACATTGCCGTTCACGTCGGCAAATGCGCTGCCCACAAGGTTCGTGCCTGGCACACTCGGCCAGCGAACACGCCTGTGCTTCGACACATCCACCACGCACACCGAATAAGAACTGTCCGTGCTCATGGCATTTGTTATGGTGTCCCTGCCACTCATCACTTTCCTGCCTTTAGTGTAACCGCCCTGCACCGCCTTGATGTCATCAAGCGTCAATATGTCCACGTTTGGCACAGCTGGCATGTGGTCCTTATCCTTCGAGCTGTAGCAACTGTAGTCCTTGCTGTTCAAGAAGTCATTGATACCCTTGCTCCAGAAGAAAGGCTCGTGCATCATCAGGTCACCCTCGCTGCCGTCAAGTTTGGCAGGGGTTCCGTCGGCATACTTGGTGCTGTCCGTATCGTCAAGTTCCAAGTAAGTCATCTCGCCGTCCAGATTGTTCACCACGGTATCGACATTCGCGATGTTCACGTTCCTCGTGGTCGCTTTCTTTGTCACCTTCGCAAGCACTCTGTGACGGTTATTCAATATCGCAGCTACATGGCCGCTTGGCTTGTAGTCGCTGCCGTACTTATAGCCCGTGCCGTTATCCAAGTTCGAGAGATTTGCATCGTCTGCCACACTCTCGTCGCTCTCCAGCATTGTATATTCAGGCTGCTCGATGTTCAACTCCGGGTAGTGATCGATGTATGCAGCATAGGTCTCATCATCAACGTAACGGGTCAGCCGGTATGTGCCCACCAGTCGGCAGCTCTCCACATTGCCGCCATTCTCGTCCACACCGCCCGTCTGCATCAGTGAGGCCAGCAGGCTGCCGTCGCCTTCCATGTCGATGCCGGTCACACGCAGGTACTTCACGTTTCCGCACCTTGCGTGCAGCGTCTGCCAGTCCACACCAGGGCAATTGTCAACCACAAGCCTGTTGATGTTGCTTGTGCCCTCAAGCGTCAGACCGCCGGTCGTCAGTTTGCCCAGATAGCGCAGTTCCAGTGTCTGCAACGTTGCCGGGAGCGTTACGCTCGTCAGAGGAGCACCCTGTGCGAAGTTCACGCCGGTCAGGGCTGTCTTGCCTGCCTTCAGTGTCTCCAGCTTCGTGTTGTTGCTCAAGTCTATGCCAGTGAAGCTGCCTGACTTCAAGCCGGTCATATTCAGAGTACGCAAGTTTCGGCAACCGTTCACCAGCAATGCGTTCAGCGTTGTCTGTGTCTGGCCGCAGCTCACGTCAAGCGTCCGCAGGGCGGAACAGTTGTTCAAGTTCAGAGTCTGGAGTATGGCATGGCTAACGTCCGTCAAGTCAAGCCCCATGATGCGGCTCGCACCGTAGATGTATTGCGGGTCATTCACGATGAGGTCCGTGTCAAGCGTCAGTTCCACCTGACTTCCCGTGTCCTCCGCAAGCACTGCGCTTTCATGCGGAGTACCGCTCGTGTAGCCGTACCCGAAGAAATACCGCTCGCTCGCCGTGATTCTTATCTTCCGGTTGTCACTCCCGAACTTATAGCCGAAGTAGGCTGGGAAACTGTCCTTTCTGTATGTACCGCACACATACTGGCTGTCCAGCAATGCAAAGCGGTTCTGGATGGTATAGGTGCGGTGTGCGTATCGGCTGCCCTGGAGTGCATAGAGATAGTCATAGTAACTCGTAGTGCCGTCTGCCGTCGTCACACCCTCCGTCAGTGGCTTGATGTACTTGTAGATGCCGTCCTTGTTGTAGATGCGCTCACACCAGTTGCCCATCATCTCCTCATTGAACACCTTCAGCACATACTCCAACGACATCGTGCTTCGCAGCTTGTCTGCCACCTCCCTCAGTTTGTCCGGGCATCCTCTCACAAGTTCCCACAGCACGGAGTCGTGTCCTGCAAACGCATACGAGCCGATGCTCTCGTCCATCGTCTCCCACGTGATCGTGTAGTCGTATTTCAGAACCGAGTCGTTGCGCTCACCGAACACCGTGTCCATGTCGTATGGGATGAAATACCATATCTTGCCGTCCCACGTCACGAGCATCATGTTCTTCGCACGGTTGTCCACAGCCATGAAGTAGTCCGTTATCAGATACCATGCAAATGGCGAGTCATTGCCGAAGTATTCCGCATATTCGTTCATGAATTTCGTCGGGTTGCCCTTGCACGAGTATATCCACTCCCAAAGGCGCTTCACTGCCGCCTTGTCGTCCTCATGCGCCGTCGCCCATGTGTCGTCGGCCTTGAAGCGGAACTCCAGGGCGTCGTCAAACGTGTCCATGTTGCTCGTACCAAACAGACATAATGTCTCCGAGTTGTTCAGGAACTCCAGGCAGATACACTTGTTGCGCCCGCCCTTCAGTGCAGCCTCGTCATTGAAGCCCTCGATACCCTCAAAGCCGTAGATGATGCCGCTGCCGCTCTTCTCGTTGTTGAAGTTGTACTTGCCAAGATACACGTTCTCACCCGTGCCGTTGTTGTCGTAGAACAAATCTATCGGGAAACCGTCCACGCCGATTCTCACATCATAGTTGCCCTTGTAGGCCATTTGTGGCGGAGTCAGCCAGCCGCATCTCTTCCAGATGTCGTTCACCACTCTCACCGCACCCGTGTTATGCGTAGAAGAAGAGTCCGAGAAGTCCGCCTTCAGACAGAATATGTCTATCGGTCTTGCACCTGGTTTGAACGAATATTTGAAGTCCGCTACCTCCACACCGTTCACATACAGCTTCGTGCCGTACTTCGTCGAGCGGCTGAAGTAGATGCGGTAGTTCTTTCTCGGGTAGGTCGTCGATGAGGTGCCTTGTATCCTCAGTCCGCACTGGTAGATGATGAAGTCATACTCCTTACCGTAGGCAGAGTAGAAGTAGATGTCCACCGGAACCTCAAACTTCTTGTTGTTCGTCTGGTTCACCAGGTTCACGTCGCCCACGATTCTCATCACGCTCTTGCCCATTGTCCTCAGCTTGTCGATGTCAACGTCTGTGCCCTCGTCGTCCATCACCTGGTTCTTCTCGAACAGAAACACCATCTCGTCGCTCGTCGGGCGGTCCACCAGGTAGTTGGCAAGTTCCTCGTCATCGCCCAATGCACGGTTGTATATGCGCAGGTTCCTTACCTCCACGTCCGCGCTCTCACTCGTTATCCTGATGTTGGCCGGCTCGTCCTGCAGAAGGCTGTCTGTCGGGGCGTACTGCTTTGCACCGCTCAATATGCCGTTCACATACAGTTCCATCAGCCGGTTGCCCTTCTTCTCCTGGACCACGAAGGCTATCTTCAGTGTCATGCCGCTCGCGAACTTCGTGCCCACTTCCGAGCCTGCGCCCGTGCGCATCAGCGCCTCCTGCGTGGTCAGTCTGAAACCGACATTGCCGGCCATACAGTCCACCACCGTGCCCTTGCGGTCGGTCACATTGGTGCAGGTCAGTTCCATCTCGTAAGTCGCACCAGTGGTCGTAGCATCGTTGCCGAATGGTTTGCAGCCTATCTCGATGTTCGCGCCGTTCGTCAGTTTCAGCGCGTCACCCGTCCAGCCGTTGCTCTGCCAGTCAAAGCCTTCAAACGCCGTTTGAACGTCGTTATAACGCCATTCCGCAGGACTGCTCTCCGCATTGCTCCTGCCCGCTGCCGTCAGCTTCAGCACCAGTCCCGATGTCGCCTCGCCAAGGTCGATGCCGCTCTCCGTCACGTTCACATTGAACTTGTATTCGGTCGTGCCGCACTTCAGCACCATCGCAACCGCGCCTTTCTCCAGGAAACGGTTCGTGTAGGTCTGCACCGTTCTCGGCACGCTCACCGTTTGTGTCCTTATGCCGTCCCTCCACACGCTCATGCTTGCAGGGGTCGTTGTCGGGTCATACGCCACGAAGTCAAATCTCACCTGCTCATACTGGCCGGTCTCAACAGTCGGGGTCAGATGGTCGTCCGCAAAGATGCGTCCGTCACCGAAGGTCAGCTTCGTGCCGATATACGGAGCGTTCTGCCCACCCTTTAGAATGTCAAAGTATATGCTCTCGCTCTTCAGCGTCAGCTCCGCGCTCGCCTCCATCTCGGCGACGATCTGCACCGTGTGCCGCCCGATGCTCACTCCCGACATCGACAAGGAGAAACTGCCGTTCGTCGTGCCGCTTCTTTTCACCGTCTGCGAGTCCCACTGGTGTCCGTCCAGATACAGCGTCACGGTCTTGTCGCCGCTTCCGCTCACCGCGAAGGGGATGCTCACCGCCTCGCTCACGCCGTAGCCGCCCTTGGCGACACACTCGGCTATGTTGAAGCTGCTGCTCAGCGCAAGGGTCACAGCCTTCACGCTCACATAGCTCTGCCTCGTCTGTGTCTTGCCGGTGGTCGGGTCGGTTGTGGTAGCCCTCACATAGATGTCTGTCGTGCCGAGCAGCAGGTATTTCGTCAGATCCAGGGTATAGGTTCCCTTGCTAACATCATGTTGCGTGTCTGCATACATCACGGTCGCGCCCCTCTTCATCTCAATGCTGACTGTTGCCTTCTGGCCCGTGGATGTGCCTTTCTCCTCACCGCTGCTGTACTGGTGGTCATACGTCCATGTCAGCATTGCGCTGTCACCTTCCTTGATGATGGTCTTGTCCACGGCAGCATCCAGCACGATCTTCGTGGTCGAAGCGTCACCGCCTCCACCCCCGCTTCCTGCCGGAATGTCCGCAGACGCTATCTCCGCACCGCTCTTGTTGGTCAGTGCCAGGCGCACGCTGCTGCCGTCGTCACTCACTTCTGCATTCATCCCCAAAACGGTACTCGCCTCTATCTCCATCAGCTTTGCCGTCACGGCAGCGTTCTGCACCGGGTTCGTCGAGCTCGCGTTCAGGCTCTCGTCCACCTCCGTCTCGCTGATGGTGATGGCGACGTTGCCGTCCTCGCCCGGCTCCAGCTTCTTGCCGTTCAGCGTCACGCTCTTCACCGTGCCGTCGCCGCCGAAGTCCTCCCAGCTCGCCGCCTGCTCCCAGCTCTCGATGTTCGTGCCCTTGAACTGTTTGGTCTCCCATTTGCCCTGTGCCGTCTCGTAGGTGATGCAGCGTCCCTTCGCACGGGCCTTTCCTTCCACGGCTGCTATGGCGGTCTCAAGCGTATAGTATCCGCTCTCCAGCGGAACCTGCTCCGTCACGTTATAGGTGTTGCCACCGCCGCTTCCGCTTATCTCCACCAGGTTCTCTTCCTCATCGCTCCACACATACACCACGCCACCGCACACATACGCCTTGTCCTTCAGTACTTCCGTGCGCACATTGTTCATATACATGTCTGCGCCTGGCCAGTTGTTGCAGTATCCGTCACCCTTCTTTCCGCGAAAGGCTTTGTTCACCGTGTCATAGTACACACCGTCTATCTGCGGATACGATACAAGCAGTACCTCCACGCCTTCCACCAGCCCGTCAAACCGCGCCGTCGCGCCGTTCCTCGCAGCCAGGGCCGTGTCCTTGTACTCCGCTTCCACGCTCTCTGCCTTTGCCACAGCGGCGTTGGTCTTCTGGGCGGCATCAGTGGCCTTGCTTGCCGCATCGTTGGCGGTTTGGACCGCTGTCTTCGCTGTCGCTGTTGCCGTATCTGCTTTCTTTGCCGATGCGTCAGCCACAGCAGCAGAAGCCTTGGCGACAGCAGCTGCATCCTCCGCTGGTTTAGACAGCAGTTTCAACGGGGCGCTCACCACCGTCTTGCCTCTCATAGCCGGGAGGCTCACCACACCGTCCAGCGTGCTCACAGCTTCCAGCTCGTCCACACTCTGGCTGTCAGTCTTTATCTGATTCACCACATCCTGGACCAGTTCCTTTTTCTCTTCTTCTGTCAGTGCCATAATTATTTGGTTTTGTTGTTATTGTTCAGTTGTTCATTCAGTCCGTCGATGAAGCCCGGCACGCACAGCCGCTCTACCACCATGCGCATCAGCCGCACCTCGTCGTCGGTATAGTATGCCGTGCCCTCGCTTCCGTATATCTTCAGGGCAAGGGCATGTGCCTTAATGCCGTTCACGTTCTTGTATATCAAGTCCGCAAACGTCTCCCTCGCGTCCACCGTCTGCGCCGCCTTCCGGCTCACGGTCGTGTAAATTTTGAAATGCTTAAAGTCTATCTTTTTCATACATCATTCCTCATTCGTTGTTCCTTCTATGATATACCAGTTTCCCGCTATCGCCTTCAGCGTCGTGTAGGTGTTCCACAAGCAGTATATCCGTGTGTCGCTCTTGCTGCACCCGCCGAACCGCCTCACATCAATAACGCTTCCGTCCGATGTTTTCATCAAGTAGTAGGGGTTGGCCTCGAATATTATCTTCTGTCCGTTGATGGCGGACACATACAGGTACTTCAGCTTCTTGCCCACTGGTCTGTCCCAGAAGAAGCTCAGCTCCAGTCCGTCGTATGCCGTCGCGTCTGGCAGGTATATCCAGTGCGAGTAAGGGGGCTCCGTGGCATCCCACGAGCCTTCTATCGCGTCAAACTCCCAAAAGAACATGTTGCACGGCTCAGCCTCTGGGTCTATCTGGTATTCGTTCGGTGCGTTTACCTTGGTGCTCGAATACAGCAGGTTCGCATGGATCACTCCCGTCACCTCTGCGTCCTTCATCCTTGCAGACTTCACGTCAAGGCTGCCGTCTGCGTTCACCTTGAAATATTCGTTCATCGTCACTGCGCCTTCCAGGGTTATCTGGTCTGCGCTTATCCTCACGCCACTCTCCAGCTTGCCGTTCTCGTCCTTGGTCACGAATGCCGACACCTCCGCTCGTTTCACGATGTCCGTGCTCTCCTCCACGGCCGAGGCAAACATCCCGGCAAACGCCTCAATGTCCAGTTTCTTCTCCATGTCCCCGGCATAGCTGTTGAGCCATGTTGCCCAGTCCGTTGCCGTTATCAGTCCCGCCGTATTCTTCAGCGCGCCGTGCTCGTCAAACCGCTCCGAGATGAGTGCGTTGTATTTTGCTGTCGTTATAATCTCTGAACCCTCCAACACCTTGCCGTCCTTGTCAAAGTTCAGTGCCGCTATCTTTACCAGCCGCTCGCTCTGCTCGAACAGCGTCTTGTACTTGTACGTCAGTGCCTCTATCTTGTCCGTGCTCAGCACCAGCATATACAGGTAGATGTCGCCGTCAAACGCCAGCTTGAAGTCGCCCGTGCCGTTCCACAGCCCGCTGCAGGTGTACTGCACATAGCCGTCGGTAGCTGCGATTTCCTCGCTCACCTCCATACTGTTGAAGTCCGCAAAGCCCGTCTTGTCAACATTCTCAAAACCTATCTTCAGCGTGCCGCCCTTTGCGCAGCGATAAAAGAAACTCAGATACACTGGCAGGGCTTCCTTCTTCCCGTCGCTTTCGGTCGGAAAGGTCGGCACAAACCGCAGGTTCTCATGCTTCTGTCGGATATACTTGCTGCGTATCCGCACAACCTTGCGTCCCATGTCTGTCACCACGCTCGCGCCGTCACCCTTTTTCGATAGTGCTGCGCCGTTGGCCCACACCCATTTGTTGCCGACGAGAAAGAACACCGTCTCATTCTCCGAGTTCCATTTCTCCAGGCCCGATGCAAACGTCGGGTTGTTCAGATAGCCCTTTTCGCTTAGGAAATCGTTCCTCACGCTGTCGATCGCGCTCTGCACCTTACCCTCCGTTATCTCGAAGCGGGTCTTCACGTCCTCGCCGGTCTCCAGTACGAAGGTGCCTTTCAGAAAGGCGTTGTCCGCATACAGGCCGTTGCCCTTCGGCTGGCGGTCTGCCGGGAACTTATCGTCCTTGATGCCGTCCAGGTTGCCGAGGCGTGCCCGTAGGCAGTTGTCGAAGGTCTTGCCCTTCACGCCGTCCATCACGTCCACCCTCGGCTGTCCGTCCTCGGTTGCCGATATGAGCACAATATTCTGGCGGTCGGTGTTTGCCGTGTTGCCCATCAGCACGCACTCGTCGTCCTCCTTCGGTTCCACGCCCTCAAACTCCTCCTTCGCCACCACAATACCGTCCTCTGTAACATCAGCCACTTCTACCCAGTAGCTCCGCATTTCCTTGCCCGTGAACGTCTGGCAACGCACCAGATCGTGCTGTACAAACATATTCTCCTGCTCGAAGGTGATAAGATAGTGCTCGCCCGATTCCTCCACGGTCTTGATGCGTCCGTTGGCCGCGCTCACGCATATCTGACCGCCCACGCTCCTCACCTTCTCGATGAGCAGCTCCATCACGGCCATCGTCTGCCTCACCGTCAGTTTATCCACCGTCAGGTAGGTGCGCCCATCCTCACCTTTCCACAACTGGAACCCAGCACCAAGCATCCCGTCAACGAACTGCCCAGCGCTCCTTATGCTGTCCGAGGTCACGGAGTCAAAGGTCACACCATCAGTCTTTCTCACTGGCTGATTCAGATAGTCGTCAAACTCACGGTAATCCCACTTGTCTGCATTGTCTGCTTCCTTGGCGTGGTCTGCCTCCAGTGCGTGTTTCGACTCATCTGCGTTCACAGCATGGTCTGCCTCCTTCGAGTGGTCAGCTTCCAGCGCATGGTCGCTTTCCTTGGCATGGGTAGCTTCCTTTGCCAGTTCTGCGATGTCTGCCTTGGCTGCATGCGCAGCCTCCTTCACTGCCATGCCACCGTAAGCGGTGCCGCTCGTTCTCAGTGCCGACGTACCGCCCTCGTTTTTTGGTTTCTTTATTACCTTGATGTCTATCATTGCTCAATCTCCTTAAGTGTCATTTCTGCATATCCTTCCTCAAGATTGCGACTGATGCCCTGCACGAAGAAGGTTTTATCCATCATGGGATGGCGATAGTGAGCGAACAGATTCACGATGCCACCATCTGTATCCGTCAACTTCTGCGTCATAACCACCCTTGGTGCATGCCATTCTTTGTAGTAGTAGTCCACATACAACTGCTCAGGCTTAGCGCTCACACCCCTCGAATAGTCATATACCGCCAACAGTCCCTCTCCGGTCAACGTGTTCAATGGAGTGCTCATCTTTACGCTGTCTGTCACGTCCAACGTCTGGCATTCCGCTGCTGTCAGTGCTGAGTTTATCTTCATTTCGATGTCGTCCTTCACGTTCACAAAGCTCTCCTTTGTGTCGCTCATGTAAACGAGGTCGTTGTCACCAGTGTTGTTCACCAGTCCGTTGTCGCTGTATATCTTCACTTCAAACTGCTCCACCATGATACTACTCACATGCGCCAGCAGCGGTATCGTTGTACTGTTCCATTTCGTGTGTCTGAACCACGTCTTGTGCCGTCTCGTCACCACGTCCCACAATGCGTTCACCGGTCCCAGGATCATAAACTTAACCCTACCGCTCACCTTATCTGCCTTTTTGATTGGTATCGCTATACCCTCCGCATCGATGCCGAGCTCATAGTTCACGTTGTTTTGCAAATCGAACTTGGTACCAACTATCTTGTCACCGATTTTTGGGTCAAAACCTATCGTGAAACACTGCTGGTAGTACTCGTCCTCATTGGAGCACTCCTCCAGCGTCTTGTACTTCCGCCACTCGAAGTCCGTCACCTGTCCTTCTGTGCCTTTTTCCACAACACATTTATCCCCTATTATCAGCATACATGCCAACACACCCACCTTTGATATATGGTCGCTGCCGTCACCAATGGCACTATACTTAAACTCATACAACTGAGGGCCGTTATCTGTGAACGGAACAAAGCCGTGCGCTGTTTCCATATCCCATACCACTGTCTCATTAGGCGTTGCTGCCTTCCACCACTGCTGCGTGTAGTATCGCCCGTCACCATTGTTTCGGCTCGGCACCGTCACGCCTGACCATTTACCAATTCCAGTAAATAGACCTCCCCATTTTCCACCGTCATAGTTGTATATTGCTTTGTAGGTGTCCGTCAATGCCATCACTGGGTTCAGCACCAGTTTTCCGCTCAACACGATGTAGTTCGTCGTGCCCTCGTCCGTAGGCGAAAAGACACCACCAGTCATGCTGCCGTTATACACGGCCCTCGGTATGCCTGCCTTTAGCGAGTTGTCATTCGGATAGGTAGTTGCCTCCTTGTCGTCAGAGTTGCCGTTCACACTCACCACCAGGTAGTTCGTCATTTCCACTTTCGATGTCGGGGAGTTGTCCTGTCCGTCCGTTTTCTTCTCCACCTTGCCAAGTGCCATGATGGCAGCACCCTGGTTCTTCGCCAACCAGTTCGGCAGTACATGTTGGCTTCGCCCCTCACTACAGTATTCCTCCACCAGGTTACCGCTCCCGCTCTTTGGAAACAGCCACTGACTGTTGTTCATCATCTGCACATACCAGTCTGTTACGCAACCACCACTATAGGAGGTTTCCTGTCCGTGAGTCATTGCGTCAAAGGCATTTAACGCTCTCGAGCCCTCACCATCACTGCTGTATTCCGTCATGTACTTCTGTTTGTTGCTGAATGGACTTTTCAGAAGATCGTTGTCCAGCGGACTCTCAATCACGCTCTCCATACTCTCCACCTTGGCAGTCAGCATAATTTTATTGTACACCTCGCCTACGCTTATCGTCGTATCGGTGTCTGTCACCAAGCCAGTCACGATGTCCGTTGTCTGCCGGGACGTCGTCACGCTTGTGCTCGTCAGCAAATCTCGCCAGTAGATGCGTTCGTCACCCTTCACGCTCTCCCAGGAGAACAGATAAAACGTGAACCCATCCTGCACGATGTGGAGATTCAGATACTTCAGTATCTCCTCCAACACCTCATCCTGCTGCCATACGTCATCCTCCTCATCACCCAGAAAAAGTAACTCGCTTACCGTCAGTTGCCCGAATATCGCATAACGGTTACCAGCCAAATCATCCACAGCCTTACTCCCATCGTATAGGTAGCGCATAGCATTACCACCCACGATGTCAAGTTCAGCCGTCACACCACCCAATATCTCTTTCAGCATCGCCAAGAATGTGCGTTGTTCCGCCTCCGCCTTTACTACATTATACAGCACACCGAGCGAGCCGACATCACGATATTTAGCATACTGCAATGCCGTCAGCGCATCGATGCAGCTCAACTCTATCTCGTCAAACTCCTCGTTGTAGCCCTGCGAATAGCTCTGCGGTTCGATAAATCCGGCAAAGAGACATTTCCCCTCACGGTAGATATTCACCACAGCGTCACGGCATGAGGCACAAAAGAAGTCCGGGACAAAGTTCCGCGCCAGAAGGCGTACAGTAGCCTGCTGGCAGAGCAAGTGGTCAAACGTATCGTTCACCTGACTCGTCAGGTCCACTGGATCATCAGTAAACGACAGTTCCCCATTCTTCTCACCAATGACAGTTTCCTTAGTACGGTCACCACCAGTCAGTATATGCACCTCGATGCGCTCTTCCTTTTGGTTGTAAAAATGTCCGTGCAGATACATGCTCCTTATATTTTGATGTTCGTTCCTTTTCTGTTTATTCTCGTCTCGTTGGCAAGCACAGCCACAAGGTCTCTGCCTTTCACCTTCAGCTCGTACACGCCACCACCTCCGCTGCCATTATTACCGATAAGCGACTTCAACTTGTTCAGCGGTGCTATCACCTCCGGGTTGCTTTTCGCCCCAGCATACTCGCCCATCAGCGCCAAGGTCGGGCCATACACAATACCGCCGTTGGCGAATGGTGTCACGGCAACCGAAGCAACAAGCCCCTGCATCATGGCTATAAATCCAGCTGCGATGCCAGCACCAGCAAACGGAATGTAAGCGTGTGCAGCCATAAACTCTGAAGCTGCAAGTTCGCGATACGCCATTGCCTCAGCCTTCACTGCCGCCATCGTTGCAACCGATGCCGCCACCTCTTCAGGGGCTGCCGCTACTTTTGCCGTAGCAGCTGTGGTCGCTGCCACTCCACTTGCAGCGGTCACAGTGTTGGAGACACCAGTTACGGCGGTCAAGGTCTGAATAATTGAGATGATGCCGTTGATGCCCTCATATATCTGAATGGCAGCATCGACAACGCCAGTAATTGTGGACCATGCATCACGGTTGCCTTGCAGCGCATCGGTGAGCGAAGTGACGCCATTGCCCACACCCTTGACCGTGCTCCACGACTTACCTAACGTGACATCGCTTTTGCGGATGCGCTTCTCGTAATCCTCGTAACTGCCGATGAGCTTCTGTATGGAGGCTCGCTGCGACTCGTCCATAGGGCTTTTGGTGTCAGCCAACATATCCTGGAGTTCCTTGATGCGTTTCTTTACACCATCAAGCCCAATGGTTTTCAGTTCGAGGGTCAGCGTCTTACCCTCCATGCTGCCGAGCTTCGCCACCTCTTCCTCCATTTCGGGGATGCGCGTGAGCTGCTTCATGGCATCACGCTTTTTCTCCAGTTCCAACACCGTGCGCTGTATGTCGTCAATCTCCGATGCGCTGGCGTTCTTCTGCTTGGTCTGGTAGTAGCTGATGGCATCATCCAGCGAACGGATGGTGTTCAGTCGGGAGATGTCCTCCGGCTTCTTCAGTTCATCAAGAGTATCATCCCATTTCTTCTTTAGGTCGTTAAGGGCATTTATCTGCTTCTGTATCTCGATGCGCTCTGTCTCTGTAGCGGTTTTCAACAAGTCTGTATAATACTGCAGCTCTTTTTCAAGCTGGCGGTATGTCTGTATCTTGTCTAAACCGACATCAACATGAGAACTGCGTTCAAACGCCGTTTTAAGGTCATTCAAACGCTGTATTTCTGCATCGATTACTGCAAGTTCCTCGGCGGAGGCATTCTCCCTCAATCCCTGTTGATAGGTGATTTCTGCATCGATGTCCTTCAGGGTGTTCAGTTCGGTGGGACGGCTTGCAGCCTCCTGCAACTGCGTTATCGCATCCTGCTGCTTTTGCAAGGCTGCGATTTTCTTTGCATAAAGCGCAATGGTCTTGGTATCCGTCCCGTTGGCAGTTTCCAGTTTGTTCTGGTAGTACTGGATGTTGTTGCCAAGTTCCTTGTAACTCGTGGCATTGGCGATAAGAGTCTTACCGCTGTACTTGTCCTGCGAACCCGACTTACCACCGCCACTTCCGTCTCCGCTGTCTGTTGAGGGGGCGTTTTGTTTCTTGTTGTTCTTCAAGGCGGCCTGGGCGTTCGCAGTCTTTGCCTTGGTGTTCGCTTGCGTGGCCTTGGTGTTCTTCTCCAGGTCTGCCGTCTGCCTTGCGGTGGTCTCGTCCTTGATGCCGAAGAACTTCTTCACCCACTCCCATGCCTTCTTTATCACGGCACTCGCTTTCTCGAATGCCTTGACAAGGAAGTCCCACACGGCAGAGGCTATCTTTTTCACTGCTGCCCATACCGCATCACAGATGTTGCGGAAGGTCTCACAGTTATTGTACGCCGCTATCAATGCACCCACAAGTGCCGCTATAGCCATCACGACAATGCCGATGGGGTTGGCACTGAGAACAAAGTTCAGGGCTATCTGTGCTACCTTCCAAAGGTTGGATGCGACAGCCACCACCTTTGCTGCAGCTGCTTGCGCAAGCGTGGCCACCTTCACAGCTTTCAGTCCTGCCACCACAGTTTTGATGCCGCCGCTGAGCTGCACCATACTCATGAGGGCGATGCCGCTATTAGCTATCCATTCCACATAAGGTGCAGAAGTACTGGCTATTGAGCCAGCCCAATCCATCATGGCGTGCATCTGGTTAGCGAGCGTCTGACGTAGGCTCTCTCCCGTAGATGCCATATTGTCGAAGGCTGCGTCTATCTCTCCTGCGGAGTTTGCCATCGCTCCAATGTTCTGCGAAAACTTTTCTTTTTGTTCGCCAGTCAGCGAACCGAGTAGTCGCATTGCTTCAGCACTGCCGAACAACTGTCCGTAAATGGTTTGACTCAACTGTCCAGTCTTTGCCGAATACTCCTGTATGCTTGCATCCAAACCGAGCAGGAAGTTCTCTAAACCACCAGCAGCCTGAATACTGGCTGCATTAAAACCGATGCCCATCTCGTTGGCAGCTTTAGTTGCCTCAGCAGAAGGCTTGATAAGTGAGTTGAGCACGGCAGCCAACTGAGTGGATACTTCAGCCGTGTCACCAGTCACACCCGTTGTAGTGGCGAACACTGCCATCAGTTCGTCCATGGAGACACCAAGCTGAGATGCACTACCACTCACACGAGGCAATGCCTGCGCCAACTGCTCAAAGCTGGTCACACCATTCTTGGCCGTCATCTGTATCTTGTCTTGGATGTTTCCTGCTTGATCCCATTCCAGACCATAGTTCTTGATGAGCGTGGAAGTAACGGTCACCGTCTCTCCCAAGTCCGCAATACCACCAACCGCACTACGGCTTGATTTGTTGAGGAACTCTATCCAGTTATCCTCGGGCACGCCATTGGATATAACCTGGTATAAGCCGTTGGCAAGTTCCTCACGCGCAAGCGGTATGTTCTTGCTCAGTTCCGTTATCTGACCAGTCAGTGCTTCAAACTCGTCCCCACTCTTTCCTGCCATGGTGTTGGCACTGCGCATGGCGGTCTCAAAACTGTCGAAAGGCTCGGCAAGTCCGCCCACCATGTCACTGAGGTCGCGGATCGAGCGGACGGCAGTCTCGAACACGAGGCTCTTGTCTGCCATCTCGCGCAGTCTGTTGCCAGTGGCCACAGCGGTATTCCCCACCTCGGAGAGTATGTCGTCAAGACCGTCGGCTTCCACTGTCAGACGTTTCAGGACACCACCGTCCTCGCTCTTGATGTTTATTCTAAATTCTACTGCTTTTGCCATTGTCATTGTCTTTTCTTATTTCAGTCCGTAACGTTTCTTGGCTGCCTCAAAGCGTGCATTAAACTCGTCCTTGCTCACTTCCTCACGCTTTTCTTCCTGCTTTTCATCCCAAGGGAACGGCAGAACGTCATGCGCTTGGAGATTGCTTTTTGCATAGGGCTGGATGGCAAAGAGCGCCAGCACCCTTGTGCGTTCCCACTCGTTGCGCTCCGCATCACGCTTGGCTTCCGCCCATCGCTCCCATGCCTTGTAAAACTCAAAAGGGGTACATCGTTCAAAGTCTTCTCTGCTCATCCCGATGCACCCCAATGCCATACCCAACAGTTCCTCGACGCTTACTTCTTTTCCGCCTGGTTGGTCGTTTTTTTTTCTTCACCGCCCATATCCTCGTAGAAGGAGTTCGCTGCGTCGGGCTCCATAAGGCTGTCTCTTATACACATCTCCGAGCCCACGAGACCG
>ENA-OZZA01000282-OZZA01000282.1-human-gut-metagenome-genome-assembly--contig:-NODE-282-length-16756-cov-4.786121_pt1 | contig 16756 bp, 9 predicted proteins | sample MGYA00243640_ERZ654137 | MGnify/ENA primary metagenome ERZ654137 (study PRJEB26926, sample SAMN06165045) | human gut metagenome | biome: ENVO:00009003; feature: ENVO:2100002; material: ENVO:00002003... | reverse complement strand
GAGCCTTATCGTCGGCAGCGTCAGATGTGTATAAGAGACAGATTCCGGGTGAGCAGTTCCGACCGTTCTCCCAACCGTATCGTGTTTTTTATCGGATTTATGCGGGTGACGAACATGGGCTTCCCCAAAGCTATCTCCAATCCTTTGCGCTGTCCTATGGTATAGAATGGGAATCCTTTGTGCTGTCCGAGTTTCCGTCCGGCGGCATCGATAAAATATCCTCCTGCCACTTCCCTGTCTAAGTTGGGAAGTTGTTCACGTAAAAAGTCCCGATAGTCTCCCGGTATGAAACAAACTTCCATACTCTCTTTTTTTTCGACTTTTTCGTGGAATCCTTTTTTCTCGACGTATTGTTTTATTTCCTCTTTGGTGATGTCGCCTAACGGGAAAATGGTTCTGGCAAGTTCCTGCTGTCCGAGTCTCCACAAAAAGTAAGATTGATCTTTTTTAGGATCGGCGCCCCTGTTTAGTATGAAGCGATTATTTTTCCGTGAAATCCGAGCATAATGTCCGGTGGCGACCCATTGGCAATTCAATCGGTTTGCTTCCTGCAAGAGGTAATGCCATTTGAATTGTTTATTGCAAAGAACACATGGGTTGGGAGTATTCCCTTTTAAATATTCGTCGGTAAAACTTTTTATGACCGTTCTCTTGAAATCGTCTCTTACATCGAGAATGTGGTGTTCTATTCCTATCTTCTCTGCCAGTTCTTTGGCCTCTATGGCAAATTGAGGAATCGTTTGTCCTTCGTTCGGGAAATGTCGGGGTAAATCCCACATGCGCATGGTGAGACCGATTACTTCGTACCCTTGTTCTTGTAATATCATGCATGCGGCAGAGCTGTCGATACCACCGCTCATGCCTATCAATACTCGTTTGTCAGAATCCATAGCGTTTCGTGTTGCTGCAAAAATACGGAAAGGTGAAAACCGAATAAAATGTATTCGCTCATTTTTATGTCGAGTTGTATCCTGTTTCGCATCTATTGCAAAAATAGCGAACTTTTACGAAGCCAGATACAATCTGTTCATAAAAACGTATCTGTTGAGAATGTTAAAAAACGGGGAGTTTTTGGACGTCTCATGGGAAAAAGAGTATCTTTGAAAAAATATTGGGAATATAAGCGTTTAGAATATTACCTCTATTCGGAATCAGCAAAATTCTTTTTATGGTGGGGTAATAGACAACTAAGCGCCTACGCTTGTTATATGGACAAGCGTGGGCTGGTTGTTTATCCACCAAAGGTTTTGCTGAACCTCGAATAGGATAAACTATCAGGCTCACGCTTTTTTATTTTAAAGTTTCGTGAGTCTATTTCGTTTAGACGAGATTACGAAAGAGGGGATTTTCCTGTTTATTTTCTGCGAAAAGACCATGAATTGAACTTGTGGGCTACTTATTGGGTCATAGCCCTTTTTTTCTGAGAATTGTTTGGTTAAAGAAATCGCAGAAAAGAGAAGAGAAGGCTGTTGATTTTACGGCTTTCTCTTCGTTATTTTTCCAAAAGTACTACGGCATAAGCAGAAATTCCTTCCTCTCTTCCTGTAAAGCCTAATTTTTCGGTAGTAGTGGCTTTAATGGATATATCTTCAAGATCGATACCCATACATTCTGAAAGTGTTTTTTGCATGAGAGGAATATGAGGATTGAGTTTAGGGCGTTCGGCGCAGACCGTTATATCGGCATTTCCTATCGAAAATCCTTTTTCTCGAATGAGCTCCACGGTCTTTTTTAGTAAAATCTTGCTGTCTATGTTTTTATATTCGTTGGCCGTATCGGGGAAGTGAAATCCTATGTCACGCATGTTCGCCGCTCCGAGCAGGGCATCGCATAAGGCATGGATAAGAACATCGGCATCGGAGTGTCCCAGAAGTCCGAGGGTGTGCTCGATACGTATTCCTCCTAACCATAATTCCCGTCCTTCGACCAATTTGTGGACATCGAATCCGAAACCTATACGTGTTTTCATCGTCTTCCCAGAAGGTCTTTAAGCCCGTCCATGTCGAACGAGAGGGTGAAACGAAGTGTTTGATCCAAAGGACTTGTTTGTGCTGTTGCCACCATATATGCCGCATCTATTTTCAATACATTCAAGGAAAATCCGGCTCCGAAAGAAAAATATTTGCGGTTTCCTTTGTATTTGTTTTCATTGAAGTATCCGGCTCTCAGGAAGAATTGTTGATTGTAAGAATATTCGGCTCCTATCGAAAAGTTTATTTCTCGAAGCTCCTCTTTGAATCCTCCCGGAGCATCGGTAAACGATTTGAATATACCGGATATAGGTGAGGTATTTTGCCATTTCTCTTTGGCTTCTTCATACTCTTCTTCTGTTTCGTAATTGGAAATTTGAGGGGTAGAAGGAACTAATAATTTGTTGAGATCGAGGTTCAACGATAGTGTGTTATATTCGGCTAATGGAAAAAGAAACGATGTACCTATTTTCAAATTAGTAGGTAGGAATGCGTTTTCATTACCTCCGTCATAAGATACTTTGGTTCCGATGTTGGAGATATTGAAACCTAAAGACCATTGGCATTCGTTACGACCTATGATGGGATAAGTCGTGTAGTATCCCGATATATCGGCAGCGAAGGCCGATGCACCCGATGCATCGGAAACACTCGATTCGTCGTAATGAAACCCTAAGTCGGAATAAATGTAACGGAATACGACACCCATAGAAAATTTATCGGACAATTTGCGGGAATATCCTACATCGAAAGCCATTTCATAAGGGGTTATGCTATTTTGTGCGTTTCCTTGATTATCGGTGAGTACGATTTCTCCCAATGAAAAATAGCGTAAAGAGGCACTTAATGCCTGTAAATCGCTGCTCCCCAATTTCCAATACCCCGCTAAATAGGCCAAATAGATGTCGTTTACCAGTTTGCGTAACCACGGAGTGTACGATAGAGATACACCTGCTTGGCTGTAAGCGAAAGCATATTTGGAAGGGTTCCAGAATTGAGAGTTTGCATCGGGGTCGGTGGCGACACCTAAGTCACCCATCGATGCTCCACGAGAATCGGGGGTTATACTTAGCGAAGTGACTCCTGTATTGATAGGGTTGAATTCATTCTTGGTCGAATTTCCGTTGGCTGCAAGGGCATATACCGGCAAGAATAGCGATACAAGAATAATTGTTATAATATAAAAAGACAGTCTTTTCATCTTTGCTGACATTACGAATTACATGTATATAATAAACAGAGAATCGTGGGGATTATTGCGTGATAACCACGATTTTTTTAGCGGGTGTAACGATTGTCCCGGCAGATGTTTCGAAATAACCCTTGCAATAGTATTGACCGGCGGATACTCTTTTTCCGTTGTTGTCTTGGAGATTCCAGGTCAAGGGGAACGGGTTATTCTCGGTCGTTTCATACGACCAGATTTCTTCGCCTAAGGTGTTAGTAACAGAGATTCGGGTATGTTTCGATTCTGTGACGTCGTTCCCGTTTTGGTCTTGACACGAGATTGTCGCTCTTTCGGTCGCCGGTTCTTCTTCAAGGGAGATGGTATATGTTTCGCTGTTCTCTTTGACTTCGAAAGCTATGGTTACTTCCGATGAATTTCCTAAGGTGTCGAATACTTTGAATGTAAGTGTATGCAATCCGTTACTCAGTCGAGGGAGGGGGTATATGAATTCTCCTTCGGGAATCTCGCTTTCTGCGATAGGCTTGTAATAGCGAGCGACGTTTTCTTCGATACATGCGCCATCGAGCGATAAGGTCATTTGTTTGCCTAAGCTGTTTCCGCTCCATATACCGGAAGGGTCCGAGAATTTACAAACGAACGTGGCCGGATTGTTTACTAATATTCCTTCGGTGAAGGAATCGTCGTTAATTCCGGCGAACTCGATGTCGGGGCCTTGTATATCTTCTGTTATCGGTTCGACAGCCGTGCTGACGATTAATTTATCGGTATATCCGTTGGCTTCTCTGCCCGATTCGTCATAGGCGTACAAATTTAGCAGCCCGGATTTTCCGGAATGTGAATTGTCAATCGGGAGTGTGACGGTGATTCGGAATGTCCCGTTTTGTATCGTGCCTTTACCGGTAGTCAATAAATCGGGGCGATGCGTATAAGTCCATGTTTTTTTGTCTTGATGTGCCAATGTGGTGAACTGTTTTTCTTTGTCATATAGGTTATAGTATATATAACCGTTGAAATCGGAAAGTAGCTCATTTTGGTGAGATCGTATTTCACCCTCCACCGTATAATTTTTGCCCGGAATCATTTCGATATTTTTTTTGCCGCTATTTCCGTTTATGCGGGTAACTTGTATGGAATGTTCGGGGTAAGCAAGTTTTAAAGCCGGGTCTCCGATAAGAACGTAGTTGAGTTTGTTCTTGTCGATTTCGGTGTTGAAATCTCGTTTAGCCAGTTTTAAAACATCTCCGATTCGTAAAGGAGAACCATTGGAATCCCGTTCTAAGAGTCGCTTCATTAATCGTCGATTGATTTTATCGTTTCCATCGGTATAAACCACACGGGTAGTCGTTATTAAGGCTATGGCTCCGGCAGAGGGGTTGAGGAATACGTTCTCTCCGGCTGAAACGTCTTCTGCGTCGAATTGGCAGTAGTCGCATGTGATAGTGATAAATAGGGGTAACCGCGTATTGGTAAGATGGTCCATTTCATATCGGGAAAATAATCCTTCTCCGGTAAACCCTACTTCGGGGTCATTGTGTCCTATATAGTTGAAGACGAGCATACCTTCATTAAATTGTTTCATCAACTCTCGATTGGCTTCGGGGTATTTTTGTGTTTGGGGATCCATGTAATAGGAGTCGATGTATATTTTGTTCACTCTGAATCCCAATCTCGGTTGAGAAGTATTTTTGAGTAAAAGGGTGTCACTTCCTCTATCGGCTTGTTCGGCGTGTATCGCTTCGTCTCCATCGTCGGCAGCTATGCAGATATTGTTTTTCCATGAGGAGAAGTCTTTGTCGTGTACATACCGATATAGTTTATCTACTACCAATCGTGCATTTTTAATCGAGGAAATGGGAAAACGACCGATTCCTAAACATACTTTATCGACCTTTATTTCTTCGCCCGAATTGTCTTCCAAGAAACCGAAATAATCTTCTATAACGAATGATTCTCGTTCGTCGATACTTGTTTTCGATTGGTAGGTAAGTAACATGTTGCATTCGGGTGAATGTAACTTTTCCATAGATTTGCGGTTGTTGTAAGAACCGTCTCCGAAAAGAAGCAGATAACGCGGACGAACATTTTCATTACCTTCGGCTCTGTCGTAAAACATTTTCATTAATCTTCGATAGGCCGAGGCATCGGGTGCTCCCGATGAAAATTCGTTGAAAATTTTTTCTTGTTCAATAACTGCGACGGTTAGTCCTTCTTCTCTGTGCAGCTGAGCTACGCGTTCGGCTTCTGTCTGTAATGCTGCCGGGGTGATGATCGTTAGTTCGGGGATATTCAATGCGTGTAAGTTTTGGTTTTCGATTTGCCGCACGAAGGACGGAGAAGGAAAATTTTGTTCTGGGTCGAACGCAATGAACTCTCTGAGCTGAGCATCTTCTGGTGTAAATGAGGTTGTGTTGTTATCGAATGAGGTTGTAATGTTTTTCGGTCTATGAGGCGTAGTGACGTCCCAAACCAATGTTGTGGCTGTACTGTTTTCTATTCGGTAATAATTGTCGGTTTGCCGGTTGATAAAACGAAAGCAGACTTGCCCGTTATATAATTGTAACTTACGTTTATAATTGAGTCTGATGTAATCGAGATATGCCGATAGGGTTGTTCCTGTACTGGCGTAGCGAAGGCTTATCGTTGATTCTTCCTCGGCTCGGCTCACTGTTTTAAGTGGGGAAGCTACTCGAAGAAATTCATGGCTATCGTAATATTTTGTGATTTTGTTCGAGGTATTGGTCGGTAATTCGGTCCCATTGTAAGAAATGTGTATATACCCTTCGCTTCCACTGATTTTTGCTCCGAAAGATACTCTTATTTTTATCGGAGAGGGTTGTGCTCCCGATAGGTGAAACGTGAAGTCTTGATTCGAATTCGATAGAAAATCTTCACCGAAGAAATTTTGTCCCGTTTTGCCTACCGATATTAATTCTTTTTCGTGTAGGGCATAGTCGTCGAATACGGTAATCGGGGTATCGATTTCGGTCGGTAAGGAAGATGATATGGTAGGAAAGTCGGTAGATTCGATGTTTCTATCTGTCAGGAAATAGCAGGCATATGTAGAATAGGGGTGAAGCCGATGTACAAATTCTTGACTGGCAGAATCGAAAGACCATTTGGTAGTGCCTTGCGAATAAAAATATAGTTTGTTGTTATGCCGCCAAAGTGGAATTTGCGGTAGGTCGTCTATGTAGTTATCGCTGTTTGCAAACAGTTCATCGATGACGGTTCCTCCATATCCGAACAGTTTTATTTTTGAAGGGTCTGTAAAACCCCAAGCCCTCAAAGAGTCTTCTGTTATTTGGTAAATTCCTGCATCGGTTGTCGATATCTTTACCCAATTGCCTTCCGCTAATATGGAGTTTTCTGCATAGTCTTGTCGATCTCTTCCGTATGTAGGTTGGAGTAAAATATAAAAACAAGCTATAATGGATAATATTCTTTGTTTTTGTGTTCGCTTAATCGTATGAGGCATTGGTATAAACTAATGGCTATTTAACAAAAAAATCAAGAACTTTTGTTTCTTCCAAATACCCTTCGAGATGGTCTCCTATTTTTACGGGTCCTACTCCTGCCGGTGTTCCGGTAAAGATGAGGTCTCCTATTTTCAAGGTATAGAATTGGCTGATATAAGCGATGAGTTCATCGATGTGGAAAATCATATCTTGACTATTGCCTTGTTGTACTTTTACTCCGTTTATAAACAAAGAGAAATTTATATTGTCGGCTTTGGGTGTTTGTTCGGGTAATGGAATGAATTGTCCGATGGGAGCCGAGTTGTCGAATCCTTTTGCAATGTCCCACGGATTTCCGTTCGCCCTTGCTTCGGCTAGCTTGTCCCTGGCCGTGAGGTCGATGCCTACCGTTACAGAGTCGTAGTATCGATGTGCAAATTTACCGGCTATGTTTTTCCCTAATCGGGAAATGTGGAAAACCAATTCGGTTTCGTATTCGATACGGTCGGAGAATTGAGGTAAAAAAAATGGCTTCCCGTCTTTTAGTAAAGCCGTTTCGGGTTTAAAAAAAATGATGGGATTTTGAGGAGTTTCTTTTTGGTTCATCTCTGCATTGTGTCCTCTATAATTCCAACCGACGGCAATTATTTTCATGAGATTTACTTGATATTATTTAACCGATTGAACATAACGGCTAAATGAGCATAAATAGATGTGTTTTGAATAACTATATGTTTGGGAACTCGAATCCGGTAAGGGGTAAAGTTCCAAATCGCTTTGATACCTCCGGCTATCATCTCTTCTGTCGCACTTTGAGCTTTGTCTATCGGGACGGTCAATATTCCTATTTGGACACCCAACTCTTTTTGCTTTTGAGTGAATTGAGACAGGGGATATACCGGAATATGATTAATGAAGGTTCCTGCCAACTCGGGTTTGACATCGAACCCGGCAACGACTTCGAGACCGTATTGCGACAATCCCGAATCTTGCATGAGCGCGGCCCCCAAACTTCCAACTCCGAAAATGAATGCTTTGTGCATAGACGTGAATCCGAGAAATTCTTCCAGTACTGCGACTAACGAATTTATTTCATAACCGACACGTGTTTTCCCCGAAATATTGATAAAAGAGAGGTCTTTGGCTATTTTCGACGAATCTACGCCTATTTCCTTTGCTATTTGTGTGGAAGAAACATATTCTTCTCCTTTTGTTTGTAGCAATTTTATATAAGCCAAATACCACGGAAGCCTGCGAAGCGAAGGCTCCGGTAATTTAATTGTAGATTTCGATTCCGAATTATACATCTTTTTGACTGTTTGATATACAAAGATATAACAAAATACTGAAATTTGGTTCAAATATTTTTTACTCGATCCCTTAAAAGGGATCGGCGATGTATATCCTTGTCGAAGAAACAGTCTATTCTCTGCCGGTCACACAGAGTTTTTTCGAACGAGTGGTTTCGTGTTCGTTATCGGTCGATATAATCGCTTTGTACAAGTAGATACCACCGGGAACCCGAGTTCCGCTACCGTCGGTCAAATCCCATGTAATCGGGTAGGACTTGTACATGTCGGAGAGACCTTTCCCCGTATAACGCCATACTTCTACTCCCATCAGATTATATACCGATATGGTTACGTTTATCACGGCATCCGGTCTGTTGTGTCTCAAATAGAAATTTGTCGAAGTGCTGGCCGGGTTACGATCGGCATACAAGTCATAAATAACAGGTTTTAATCCGGCCTTTACCGTAAAGCCTATTTCGGTTTCCGACGAATTGTTTTCGGTGTCCCACACTTTTAATCGTAAAGAGTGTTCCCCTTCGCTCAGTCCGCTCAAAGGGTATGCGATAAACCCTCTGCCGAATTCGCCCAATGCAGGTTGGAAGTAAGAAGATACGTCGGTATATACGGTTTTATCGTCTAAGGTAATAGTCATCTGATGCCCGATACCGGCATCGGATATGTTTATTCCCGATTCATCATACACCTCGGCCATAAACAGAGGCGATTCGTTGACCGTATCACCGTATTTGAACTCTTCGGAGTTGAGGTAGGCAGAATATATCTGCGGACCTTCAAAATCTTCGTTCGAGTCGTCGTTAAATCCTCCTACGATAAAGTTGGATTCATTGCCGTTTCCCTCTTGACCTTCATCGTTATAGCAATATAGATTTATCAATCCCTTGTCATCGGCAAAGTTGATTTCTCTCGGGACTTTGAATGAAATTTCAAAAATGCCGTTGACGATAGAGTCTTTTCCCACATAAAGGCGGTTGCTCCTTTCTTTAAATTCTATGGCTTTGCCTTCCTCTCCATAGCCGTGGGTTACTACGGTTACTTCGGAATCATAGACCGTCGGACAGATGATACCGTTATAATCGGTCGCTTTTTCTCCGCCGGGGGTATATATCTCTCCCTTTATAGAAACGGAGTCTCTCGCTTGTATGGTCGGTGTGGTTTGAGTGATGTCATGCCCGTTTATTTCGGTTACCTTAATTTGGTAATCGGGGTATAATAATTTTAGAGCCGGATCTCCCAATAGGGTGTAGTTCAATTTGTTGCTGTCTGTTTGTGCAATGTTGCATTTCGCTTCACGCAATATGTCGCCGAGTCGTGGATACTCGTGATTTTCATTTTTTTTGAATATTTGTTGCGCTACACCACTGTTGAGATAGTGATTGTCGCTGATATAAACGACTCGGGTCGTGGTGATGAGGGCTATACCTCCTCCGTTCGGATTCAGGCAAAGGATTTCTCCACCCGATGTTTCTTCGTGATCGTAACGTCCGAAGTCACAAGTCGCTGTGATAAACAGTGGCAACCTTTTTAAATACATGGATTGAATGTCGCCTATATTCAATAAATCTTCATGTGTCCATGCCACGGTACTGCCGTGACCTATATAATCTACTACGAGAACGCCGTCATCTAAAATTTGTAATAATTTTTTCTTGGCCGAAGGGTATGTTCGTCCCGTGGAGCCTATTTCTGCCGTGTAAGCATCCGTGTAGACTTTGTTGATGAAACAGTGGGCATCGCTATTCTCCATAATGCTGCAAATCTCTTCGGCCTGTTCCATGTGAATGGCATAATTTTCATCGTCGGCGACGACAAGAACCTGATTTTTCCAAGAGCCCTTATCGTTATTCTCTATATAATTGTATAATTTGGATACCACATCTTTGGCTTCTTGTTCGCTTTTTATGGGCAAACGGCCTATATTGACACGGAGTTTATCCGATGCTATTCTATTCCCGGAATCGTCGTCGAGGAATCCGAAGTAATCGTCTGTCGTATAGGATTGACGTTCGTCTGTTCCGCTACCGTGCTGGTATGTGAGGAGTGTAGGGTATTTCACATATTTACCGGTTTCTCCTATTTTTCGGTTATCGTATAATCCTTTTCCAAAAAGCAACAGGTATAAAGGCTCTCCATCGAGGCCGCCTTTTCGATCGAAAAACATTTTCATCAGTCGTCGATAGGCTGTCGCATCGGGTGTTCCCGAGGAGAATTCGTTGAATACGGTTTCGTGGTCGATGACAGCTACCTCCATACCGTCGTTCTCATTATGCAATCGAGCGATGCTTTGGGCGTAGGAGATATATTCTTTGGGCGTGAGGATAACCATGTCGGGGGTTGTCAAACCGTGTAAATTTTGGTTAGGCACTTTTTCAATAAACTCTACCGAGGCAACGGTAGCTTGTTCGTCGAATGCAATGTATTCTTCATTTCCTTTCGTCGGCACGAAACGTGCATTACCGTTGTTGACGTTGGGTTTGATAGAAACGGGATTCAGAGGATCCGATATATCCCAGATATGAGTCGTCGCCGAGTAACCTTGCAGGTTATAGCAACTGTTCGCAGGGAGCTGACCCAGCCGGAATTGGATACTTCCGTTGTATAATTGCAATTTCCTTTTGTAGTTGAACCGAAAATAATTGAGACGGGCCATAGAGAGAGAACCTCCGTTTTGGCGGAAAAGGAGCGTAAAAGCCAGTTCCTCGCTGTCGAGGTCGATTTCTTTGAGCGTCGAGGTCATTCTTACGAAGTCATAAGAACTGCTCGATCCTGCTCCTATATTGTCGGTGTTGCTCGATGGAAGAGTTTGTCCATTGCGGGCAAAGACAAGTGTGGCAGTTCCACCTAATATTTTTGCTCCGAAAGAAGTTCTTAATTTTACAGGAGAGGAATTGTCTACGCCGGGAAGTTCGAATGTAAAACTCTTAGATGTCGTATAGCGGAAATCGTCGCCTAAAAATAATCGTCCTGTCGAACCGGGAGAATATAATTCCTGTTCATACACGGCGTGTTCGTCGAATGAAGTTATGTCCTGTAATCCGGTCGTTTGTCCCCCTTCTCGCTCGACGATGGTCGCCGATTGATTTTTACTGTCAGTCAGGAAATAATATCCTGCGGTAGAATATGTGTTTTGTTCATGGTCGTATTCTTTGGTTTTTTCGTTATACGACCATGAAATGGGGCCTTGTGCGTAGAACAATATTTTACTGTCGGTGCGTATGACGGGTAACTGATTCAGGTCGTCTATATCGTTCTCAGAAAATGTTTCGGGTAGCATGGCGCCTCCGTATCCGAAAACGGTCACGGCCGAGGGATCGGAAAATCCCCATCTACGGAGTTCCCGATAGGTGATTTGGTGAATACCGGATTCGTAAACAGCCACTTTCACCCAATATCCGTCGGCGAGTTGCGATTGGGTCGCATAACGGCTGGGGTTGAGTGCAAACGATGTCTCTATGGTAAAAAAGAGCGTACTTATGCACAGCCATATACGCAATAAGGACAAACGGTTTGCAAAGAATATATCGTGATGTCTCGTAATATCTTTCATCGTATTTTATATAACGGGAAATCGTTCGGTTTATTGCTGAATAAAAAGCGATGCGGGTTGTTTCGTATCGCTATCTTTATTATTTTTGAGGACAAATATAGCGAAAGGTGAGAGCAGAGACAAACGGAAATCGCATTTCCGATTTGGCTATGCCGAAACGCATCCTATATTCTACAAATATAGCGAAAGGCGGGAGCAGAGACAAATGAAAACGGTTTTTGAATTTAACTATGCGAGATTGCCTTTTATATCCTAAATTGATAGAAGAGATAAAATTACCGAAATGAAAAAAAATAATGATTGGAAAGACAGATTGAATGTAGTTTATTCTACGAATCCCGATTTCAAATTCGATAATGGCGAGGAAGATGAACCCGAAACTTTGGAACCGGGGAAACAACAGTTGCGCATATCGTTGGATAAACGTAACAGAAACGGAAAATCGGTTACGCTTGTGACCGGATTTGTCGGTACTGCCGAGGATTTGAAGGCTTTGGCGAAAAAGTTGAAAACCAAGTGCGGGGTAGGAGGGTCTGATAAAGAAGGCGATATATTGATTCAGGGAGATTTCCGTCAAAAAGTATTGGAAATTTTATTGTCGGAAGGGTATCGAGCTCGCATTATCTGATTTTATGTTACATATATACAAAGCCTCGGCCGGTTCGGGCAAGACTTATACCCTGACATTGGAGTATATTAAATTGCTGTTGGGATATAGGGACGAACAGGGGCGTTACCGGTTATATCGGAAGAGCGATGCACAGCATCGACGTATTTTAGCGGTTACATTTACCAATAAGGCGACCGAAGAGATGAAGCATCGTATCGTTTTCCAGCTCGATATATTGGCACACGATACGGAGAAGTCGCCTTATGTCGATGGCTTGATGCAACTGTTCGGTTGTACGGTTGAACAGATTCGGGGTATAGCTTCGGAGACGCTGTATGTTTTGTTACACGATTTTTCTTATTTCAATATTAGCACGATCGACCGTTTTTTTCAACAAGTGCTTCGGAATTTTACCCGCGAAATTGGATTGCAGGGCAGTTTTGAGATAGAGATGGATAACGATTTCGTTACGGCTTCTGCCATAGACCGCATGTATTCCGAATTGTCCGATGTCGACCAAAAAGGTCTTCTCAACTGGCTGATACATTATGCCGAGGAACGTATAGAGTCGGGGAACTGGTGGAGCTTGGGAAATCGATCCGAACGGAAAGACGATTTGAGAGAACTGGCCGGGGAGTTATCGAAAGAAACTTATAAATTGTTTCGTAACGAGATACTTTCGCAAATCAAGGATAAGTCGGTTCTTGACGATTATCTGAAAGAGATGCGCCGTATCCGTGTCGAGTTCGAGTCCCTTTTACGGAAATTGGGGGAGGCAGCTATGGCTGTACTCGAACGTTATGGATTGTCGCCCGATGATTTTAAGGGGAAGGGGCGTTCTTGGATTCAGTATCTTAAAAAAATTGTCGATGGAAAAGTGGAGCCTCCGACACAGACTTTTCGGGCAAATGTGGGCAATCGGGACGGTTGGTTTTTGAAAAAAGAAATACCGGCTTGTATAGATAGTCTCTATGAGGAACTTAATCCGGTGTTGCAGGAAATGGTAAATTGTTTCGGAGAACCCTACGTGCGTTACAACACAGCGGTACAAAGTTCGAAGTATATTTATGCTTTGGGGATATTGGTCGATATAGACCGCCGTATCGAGGAGTACGAAAAGGAACATAATGTACTTCTCCTGTCCGATACGGCCGGTATACTCAATGCGGTTATCAACGAGAACGATGCCCCGTTCATTTATGAAAAAATAGGGACGAGGGTCAACCATTTTATGATCGACGAGTTTCAAGACACCTCCAAACTGCAATGGCAAAACTTCGCACCTCTCATAGGAGAGAGTTTGAGCCATGACCACACCGATTTGATCGTGGGTGATGTGAAACAGAGCATTTATCGGTGGCGTAACTCCGATTGGTCTTTGTTGAATGAAGGCGTTCAGTCGTTGTTCAGACCGTCGCAGTATAGCGAAAGGTCTATGAATATGAACTATCGCAGTTGTGCCTGTATAGTAGAGTTTAATAATAGAATCTTTGGCGAGGCTGCTCGTTTGTTACAGCAGAAGTTAGAGCGAGAGATCGAGGAGTCTGCTTTGGTCGAAGGGAGCTTCGATGTCAAGATAGAAAAGGCTTATGCCGATATCGGGCAGAGAGTTGCCGATTCGAATCTTTTGCGCAGCGGTCATGTTTCTGTAACGATGTGGGAATCGGATAAAAAGGAGGATTTTTATAACGACTCCTTAGCTCGTATTCCCGATTTGTTGAGGGATTTACAGGATAGGGGATACACCCCCGGTGACATAACGTTTTTGACGAGAACTGCCAGAGAAGGGACCATGCTTGTCGATTTGTTGTTGCGTCTGAATTCCGAGAATACCGATGGGCGTTATCGTTACGACGTTATATCGAGTGAGTCGTTGTTGATAAGAAACTCTCCTATAATCAATTTGTTGATAGGAATTTTGAGATATATTCAAGATCCTTCGATCGAATTGAACCGACTGGTGGCTGTCTATGAATATAATAGCCGAAAATTCAAGGCGTCTGATGATGCGGTTATTTTGTCCTATTTCGAAGATAGAGAGAACATCGGGAGGCATCTCGATAATGATTTTTTCTCCTTTGTCGAGAGTATTCGCAAAGAGCCTTTGTTCGAGATGTGCGAGCGGATTGTTTCTTATTTTTCAGATGAGGGGGCTGACGAAGGTGAACGGGTGTATATACAGGCTTTTCAAGATTATGTTTTGGATTATTGTCGGACACATACGGCCGACTTGGGTTCGTTCTTGTCGTGGTGGGACGATAATGAGGATAAGTTGTCGGTGACGACTCCGCAGGAGCAAGATGCCATGCGGGTAATGACTATACATAAATCCAAAGGCCTTGAATTTAAAGTCGTAATCATTCCTTTTTGTAATTGGAGTTTGGATCATCAGTCCAATCAAACCAATTTTGTCTGGTGTCATACTTATGAAGAGCCTTTTTCTCGTATTCCGGTGCTACCGTTACGATATGGTAGCAGTTTGGCCCAGACCTACTACGCAACCGAGTATTTCGATGAAAAGATGTATGCTTGTATCGATAATCTGAATATCGCTTATGTCGCTTTTACCCGGGCGGAAGAAGAATTGCATATTTTTGCTCCGGCTGTTAAAAATAAAAGCGACAAAGGGCGTTTCGGCAGTATCTCGGCAATGCTGGGTGAAGTGTTGTTCCCGGAGGGGAACGACGGCGGAGACCTTCATTATGAGGCTGGAATCGATTGGCGAGCCGAGAAAAAAAAGAAAAACGTTTCTGTCGTACCGTCTTTTCCTGCCGGTATATATCGCTCTATCGAACCGGGAAATCGGTTGCACTTGCGATTACAAGGGAAGGGTGTTTTCGGTGAGGGGAAGGATCGTACATACGGTACGCTCATGCATCGCATTTTGAGCCAGATCGAAACCCTCGATCGCATCGACGATACGATTGCTGCGTTCGTCCGTTCGGGAGAGCTTTCCGAGTCGGAGTCGAAATCGATTCGTGAGGATATAAATCGTTGGCTTGCCGACGAACGAGTGAGTTCGTGGTTTTCGCCGGGGGTGAACGTGTGGACGGAAAGGGAAATTTTACAGCCCGATGGTTCGTTTTATCGTCCCGACCGGGTTGTCGAAACGGACAATGAGGTTATTGTTGTCGATTATAAATTCGGGAATGTGGAACGTGCCTCATATAAAAGACAAGTAAATACTTATACTTCCTTGATTGAAAAGATGGGATATGACCGAGTATCGGGATTTATTTGGTATGTGTCTCTTGGGAAATTAGAACGGGTTTAAAATATTTAATTTATTTTGGATAAACGGAATAAATAATAGAAATTTGTTCCGTTTTTATTATATTATTCTAATCGCTCGATAAGATGAGATTCATTACAGGATTGTTGGTGACCGGGTTGCTGTCTTCTTCGGTATTTAAAGTAGGAGCAGTCGCTCCTAAATCAGAGGCTAACGATACGATTGTCGATTTAAGACCGCTCGTTTACGAACAACCGTTTCAGAGGAAAGCCGATAAAATTACCGATGCGAAGTGGTTCCAGATGACCTACGTGGGAGTTCCGTTGGTTATTGCCGGTTTATCGGTGAAACATGGCAGCGAGCATTTTCGTCAACTTAGAGAAGATTTTGTTCCGAATTTTCATTACGGTTATGACGATTATCTGCAATATGCTCCGGCCGTAGTTATGTTAGGGTTGAAAGGATTCGGTGTGGAAAGTCGCAGTTCGTGGGGACGTATGTTGGTTTCCGATGCTTTTTCCGTGGCCATAATGGCTTCGGTTGTCAATACCATTAAATATACGGCTCATGTGCGTCGACCCGATAAAAGCAATTATAAATCCTTTCCCTCGGGACATACGGCTACTGCGTTTATGGCGGCCATGATGATGCATAAGGAGTATGGCGATCGTAGTCCGTGGTATAGCATTTCGGCTTTTACAGTCGCAACGGCTACGGGAATTAGTCGGATATTGAATAATCGGCATTGGTTGTCCGATGTGTTGGCGGGAGCCGGTATAGGTATTCTTTCGACAGAATTAGGCTATTATTTGGCCGATTTGATTTTTAAGGATAAAGGTCTTAATTTCGAATCTCCCCGGTATTATCCTTTGTTGGAAAATCCCTCGTTTGTGGGGCTTTATATGGGCTTTGTATCCGGGTTGGGAAGTATAGATTTAGGTAACGGACTTCGAATAAACACGAATATAGGTAGCCGTATGGGTGTCGAAGGAGCTTATTTTTTCAATAAATACATAGGTTGCGGCGGATTGGCGACGGTGTCCAATATCCCCGTATCGCTGAATAATCGTCCCGATGTCTCGTTAGAGGCGATAGATGAGAGCCGGGTTATGGCTGGGGCTTATTTTTCATATCCTTTTACAAGACGTTGGAGCTTGGGTTGTAAGGCGTTGGCTGGATATAGTTATATATTGGATCGCTCGATCGGTCGTGACGAGATAAAATTGGGAAATAACGGGTTTGCTTGGAGTGCAGGCGTGTCGGTTGGTTATGTGTTGAAGCGCAATTTCGGGGCAAGACTGTTTTGCGACTACTCGTCTACCTCGACTTCGTTGGGCTTGTCTCCCTCTACCGAACTGGGTATCATGGATATTTCGTCGAAAAACCGTACGATCCATGCTCTGTCTCTTATACACATCTCCGAGCCCACGAGACCGATCAGTA
>ENA-OZZA01000265-OZZA01000265.1-human-gut-metagenome-genome-assembly--contig:-NODE-265-length-17298-cov-6.542075_pt1 | contig 17298 bp, 10 predicted proteins | sample MGYA00243640_ERZ654137 | MGnify/ENA primary metagenome ERZ654137 (study PRJEB26926, sample SAMN06165045) | human gut metagenome | biome: ENVO:00009003; feature: ENVO:2100002; material: ENVO:00002003... | reverse complement strand
AGATACTGATCGGTCTCGTGGGCTCGGAGATGTGTATAAGAGACAGGTGCTACTGTTCGTGTGAAGAATGCACAGAATGGCGCTGTAACAGATGTTAATGGACGTTACTCTGTAAATGCTACTAAAAATGCGACATTGGTTTTTTCTTTTATTGGCTATAGAACACAAGAGGTAGCTGTTAAGGGTAGGACTACTGTTAATGTAACTTTGAAAGAGGACAGCCAAATGTTGGAAGAAACAGTTGTTATTGGTTATGGTGCTGTTCCTAAAAGAGATTTAACGGGATCTGTATCTTCTTTAAAGAGCGAAGATTTGCTGAAAACAAACCCTGTGAGTGTGAATCAAGGTTTGCAAGGCAAAATGGCAGGTGTAAATGTGTCCCAGTCTGACGGAGCCCCGGGTGCCGGTATAAATATCCAAATTCGTGGTGCCAATTCGTTTACTACCAGTACAGAGCCTTTGTATGTAGTCGACGGTATGCCGTATTCTATGGGTGAAGGACGTACAACGGATTATGGTATGAAACAGAGTAATAATCCATTGAGTACCATTAGTCCACAAGATATATTATCTATTGAAGTTTTAAAAGATGCATCTGCTACCGCTATTTATGGTTCTCGTGCTGCCAATGGTGTTGTGCTTATTACTACTAAATCCGGTGCTGAGGGAAAGGCAAAAGTTCAGCTTTCTGCTAACCTTAGCATCTCTAATCCGGTAAAACGTATTGATGTGCTCGATGCTTGTGATTACGCTTTGTACCGTAATGAACGTATCACGAATGGTCTCTTGTATGACGGTTACTCTGAGGCAGACAGCCAATTGGAATATCCTTTGGTGGGATATTGGGCTCCGGTGAAAGCTCCGGATCCTATTACAGGAGAAATGGTTGTAGTAGGTCAGGAGTATAAGCCAAGTCCATGGGATTACCGGAAGGGTTTTGTCGAAAAAGAAGGAGGACCGGTACGTTATGGAACAAATTGGCAGGATGAAATTTTTCAGACAGCAATAAGCCAAGATTATAATGTTACAGTATCGGGTGGTGATAAGAAAGGTAACTATATGTATTCCGGTGGTTATACTGACCAGCAGGGTGTGATTGTTAATTCTTATTATAGACGTTATACAGCGAGAGCTAACAACAGCCGTAAAATCAATGATTTTTTAGAGTTAGGTACTAACATCAGTTTTGCAACTTCCGATAATCGTTTGGCACGTACCAATAGTGAAACGTATGGTGTAATTCCTGCAGCTATTTCGTTTAATCCTACTCGTCCGGTATTCGATCCCAATAAAGACTCTGGCTTTTCGGAAGATTTCTCTACCGGTTTGGCTAATCCTTATTTGACTGTACATACGGAGAAGAATATCCAAGAGACGTTGAATGTATTTATCTCAAGCTTTGGTGAATTGAAGTTTACCGACTGGTTGAAATTCCGTCAGAATTTTGGTTACGGTTATAGCTATTATGAACGTAATACCTATAATAACCGTTGGACCGGTGCGGGTATAGCTCCTACAAATGGTTATGCAACGAAGTCAGATGATGCTTATGAAAGCATTTCGACAGAGTCTTTGTTGACTTTCAACAAGAAGTTTGGAGTTCATGGCATTAATGCTGTGCTTGGTATGACTTATGAAAACAGCATGTGGCATAGTAAGTGGATGGCTGCATCTAATTTCCCGAACGATATGACTGAAGACAACGTCATTGAAGCAGGAACTAAGGACCGTCGTATGGAAAGTAGTCGTGGAAAGTCTCAGCTGATGTCCTATCTGTTCAGAGCCAATTATAATTTGCTGGACCGTTATTTATTCACTTTTTCTATGCGTCGTGACGGTTCCAGTAAATTGTCAGAGTTAAATCGTTGGAATAACTTCTATTCGGGAGCCGTTGCTTGGCGTTTGTCTGATGAGTCTTTTGTAAAGCAGCTGAATTTCTTCGATGACTTGAAATTGCGTGTCAGTGCCGGACAGACCGGAGGTCAGGGGGTCAGTGCCTATGCTACCCGTTCCCGTTTTGTTGTTTCTAACTACGGTATGGGTGGTTCATTGCAGAGTGGTATGGCAGAATCCCGCTGGGGAGGACCTGCAGCAGCTCTTCTGAAATGGGAGACAACCAATCAGTTTGACATAGGTTTGGACATTGCTTTCTTGAATAACCGTGTTAATTTGACAGTAGATGCCTATTATAAGAAGACAAAAGACCTATTGTTGGATAAGCTTATTCCTATGAGTTCCGGTTTTAGCCGTATTCAGGCAAACTATGGTAATGTAACAAATAAAGGGTTGGAAATTTCCGGTCATTTCATTCCTGTAAAGGCACGTAATTTCTTGTGGTCTATAGATGCCAATATTTCATTCAACCGTAATAAGGTGGGTGGTTTGGATGCCGACCAATATTCTGATGTGGCTTGGGGTATTGAGAACATGTTCTTGGTACGTAATGGTGAGCCTATCGGTACTCTATATGGGTATGTGGAAGATGGCTTTTATGACAATGAGGCCGAAGTCCGTGCAGATCCGTTGTATAGAAATGAGACGGACTCTAAGGTTAAAAGCATGGTAGGTGAAGTGAAATACAAGAATCTTGATGACGATCCTGTAATTGATAATCGAGACCGTCAGATTATAGGTAATACCAACCCGGATTACCAATATGGTATAACCAATACATTGGAATGGAAGAACTGGACATTCAGTTTCTTCTTGCAGGGTACACAAGGTAATGACGTGTTGAATGTCAATCTTAAGAAATTTGATATGGCCAGCGTGGATAATATGCCTTATTTTATTTATAACAATCGTTGGACTGCCGAAAATAGGGCAAATGCCAAATGGCCGCGTGCCAATAGAACCAGTACACGTTCTATGAGGGCATCTGACCGTTACATTGAGGATGGATCTTACTTGCGTTGCAAGAATGTCAGCTTGAGCTACCGTTTCCGCCATCCGATGAAGTTTGTGGAGAGTATTAATTTGGTTGCCAGCGTTTCCAATCTATTTACAATTTCCGGTTATAGTTGGATGGACCCTGATGTGAATTCATTTGGTAGTGACCCTAAACGCAGAGGTGTGGATATGGCTTCTTATCCAAGTGCCCGTACATTTAATTTTGGTGTTCAAATTGGATTTTAAATAATGATGACTATGAAATTTAAGAATATATTAATGGCATTGGGCTTAGGCTCCATGTTGATGACTTCTTGTACGTTGGATGAAGAAGTATATACATTTATTTCAGGTGAAGACTTGTCTGCTGATGGTGAGTATGAACTGTTGGTAAATGGCGCTTACCAACCGTTGGCCTGGATGTTTGAATGGGGTAGTTATGATTCTGCTACTAATTATGATAATGACTATCAGACAGGGCCGGGTTGGGCTTTTAAAGAAACCGGTACCGGTAACTTTTATAACAATGGTAGTATAAATAATGTGTTTGCATATTATTCAACCGCCATTCATCGTGCCAATTACCACTATTATCTGATTGACAAGATGACCAATGTACCTGAGAAAGCCAAGAATAATGCGTTGGGTGAACTTCGTTTTCTCAAGGCATGGTCGGAGTTTGAATTAGTACGTCGTTTTGGTGGTATTCCTTTGTTTAAAACTTCTATTGGTGAAGGTAACAGCAGTTACCAGCCCAGAGCTTCCGTCAAGGAAGTGTATGAGGACATTATAGCCAATTTAAAGGAGGCTGAAACGTTGCTGATGCCTCGTACAGACTCGGATTATAAGAAAGGGCATGTATTTCGTGCGTCAGCCAAGTCGCTGTTGGCTTTAGTCTATGCTACGATTGGTTCTGCTTCGATGGAGAGTGGCAAAGTCATGGTAAAGGGTGGTCCCGGCAAGGTTACGAATCCGGATGGAACAGAATCGGCATTGATGCCTCAGGAAATCTGGCATAACAAGATTCGTCTTCCGGGATATGAAGAGTTCAATTCTCAGGAGTATTACAAACTGGCCAAAGAGAAAGCAGCCGAAGTGATTGCAGAAGGAGAGTGTGTGTTGGCTTCTAGTCAGAAAGAATTATGGAAAATCGACAATAAGAACGGGCCGGAATTCCTGTTTACATTACAGACTTATCCCGAAGGGGATAATCTTGCCGGAAACTATATCAGCGAATCGTATTACGGCTATTGGAAAGAGGATAGAACTCTGGGTTCTGGTTATTATACTTATCGCGATCACTGGCTACAGATGTTCGATGATTGGAAAGATGAACGTATTACATGGGGCATTCTGCACCGTTACCCCGATTCTTATAACGAAGAACTGGGCATTTATACCTGGCGTTACTACCCGTTGCGTGACAGTGTATACGTGAACCGTGAAGAGGCTCCGTATGCCGACCAGGGTATTGGAGCTTATCAGAAGACCGACCAGCCTACGTATGGTGCTTATTACGGTTCTCGTTTTACTAAGTTTACGGCAGTGACGGGTGAAATTGACGGTAATCGTAAAGACTTTAACTGGCCTTTTATGCGTTACGCAGAAGTGCTGTTACTGTATGCGGAAGCTGATAATGAATTGAATGGACCTACCCAAGATGCATTCTCTAAGATTGAATTGTTGAATAAGCGTAACAATAGTACGCTGGTAAGCAAGCGTCATGAGAAGATTCCGTTTACGAAAGAAACTTTCCGTTCGTTTATCTTGGAAGAGCGTGCTAAAGAGTTTGCAGTTGAGGGGAATCGTCGTACCGATTTGATTCGTTGGGGTATTTATTTATCGGTAATGAATGCTATCGGTATGGATGAAAACGGTAATTTGAAGAGACGTGAGGAGAAGCATTGGCTGATGCCCCTTCCGCCCGATGAAATTAACGGTAACCCTTATATTGAGAAAAATAATCCCGGATGGTAATCCTATTTATTAACTATATGATGAAAAATACAATGAAAAAGATATTGAGTTTTAGGAAGATGTATCTCGTCGGTGCTCTTCTTATGGGAATTTCTTGGACATCTTGCTCTGACGATAACGGAGTTGCACTTCCTATTGAACTGACCAATGTGACCACCATTGCTGATATGAATACCACCATTGAAGAAGCTGCTTTGGGGGATTTTATAGCTGTTCATGGAACCGGTTTGGATGTTCATAATATCGATTCTATTTTGATTGATGACATTAAGCTGGATATGCAAGAGGTATATACAGAAGATGATATTCTGTTTATAAAGATACCGGTAAAGCTGGCAACCAAGAAAACCGATAAAATAAGTATTTATAATACGGCCGGTTGTTTTGAAATTCCTTTTAAAACGGTAGCGCCCAATTTAAAGCTTTCCCGCATGTTCAATGAATATACGGCACCGGGTGATACGATTATGATTTATGGAGATTTCTTCAACCTCTATGAAATAGATTCGCTCAATGCTGTTGTCGATTTCAATGGAAAGGTATCTCCGGTCATTAAATCGGCTAATAATTATCTGACTGCTAAAGTACCGGTTGATGTAGATAAGAACATAAAAATTAAAGTGAAAGGGGTGAAGTATAATGTTGAGGCGGTATGCCCCGGACGTTACTACGATTGTGATTTTATGATTATGGACTTTGACGAATATTTGCCCAGTTCTATGACAAATGTGGTGACTGATGAGAAAGATCCACAACGGTTGAGCGGTAACTTCTTGAGAATAGATGATAAATCTGAATATAGCTCTTGGTGGTATATTGCAGAAAGAGGCGATATACCTTATACTGATGATATGTTAGGACTTGAATCATGTAAGAATTATGTGGTGAAATGTGAATTCCGCACATCCAATCAATTCATCAAGGACAGAATAAGGTTCTGTAATTATCTTTATTGGGCTGCTCCCACATGCGATTGGGTTGCTACAGACTTTAATATACAGAACTTCAACCGTTGGGAGACAATTACGTTGCCGTTTAATGTATATTTGTCAGAGGATTATCCGGACTACCATCCAGGTTCGTACACAAGCTTCAATATGCGTTTGGAGATAGATCCTGAGATAGCCCGTAATTTTGCATTCGATAATATTCGTATTTGTAGAAAAGGCGATTGATTGATGTGGTAATTGATCATTACGGATAATGGCCGCTTTTGGGGATTCGCGAATTGTGTTCCGAAGTGAACCCTATTCAGTCGTATACTGATTATAGCCCCTCTCAGAGTGTGCCCTGGAGGGGCTTTTTAAAAACATCGCATGCTGGTAGGGATTATTTACAATAAATTGGATCTTGCAGGCGAGTATAATCTCACTTGATTTTACAAAAAACACAAAGAAATGAAAATTAAAAAATGTGCAGCACTTATGGCTGCAATGTTGATGGGCGCTTGGAGCTTGCAGTCTTGCGACAACGGGCCTACTAAAGAAGTGTGGCTGGATGAATTCGGTCAAGATTCCTGTTATGTTCAGGACTGGGGAATGCTTGAAGTCAACCGTTCCGTAGTACATACTCCGCTTACAGTGAATGGAGTTGTTTATGAACGTGGACTTGGTGCCCATTCCATCAGCCGCCTGCTGTACGATTTGGATGGAAAGGCCGTTTCGATCTCCGGTTTGGCAGGAGCTGATGACAAGAACTTGTTTGCAGGCAAACTTCAGTTCAAGATTCTCGGTGACAAGAAGGAACTCTGGAAGAGTGGAGTGATGCAGAAAGGAGACCCAGTAAAAGAGTTTAATGTAAACCTGAAAGGGGTGGACAAAGTGCTGCTATTGGTAGAAGAATGTGGTGACGGCATTATGTACGACCATGCCGACTGGCTCAATGTGAAGATAACGACTCGTGGCGATGTGAAACCTGTTCCTGCGTGGGCAAAACCGGTGGCAAAGGAGAAGTATATCCTTACGCCTCCTGCTCCCGAAAGTCCGGTCATCAACAATCCGCTGGTCTATGGCGCACGTCCGGGTAATCCGTTCCTATGGTCTGTGATGGCTACCGGCAACCGCCCCATGAAGTTTGAGGCCGAAGGGCTTCCGGCTGGTGTGAAATTGGATGCTGTTACCGGTCGCATTACGGGTAAAGCCACAGTAGAGGGAGAGTATAAGGTAACGCTCAAAGCCACCAATGACAAAGGTACGGCCCAGAAAGAGGTAACTGTTAAAATAGGAGATGCCATAGCCTTGACTCCTTCTATGGGATGGAACAGTTGGAACTGTTGGGGGCTTTCTGTGAACGACGAGAAAGTGCGTGACGCAGCCCGCATGATGAACGAAAAACTGCATGCCTACGGATGGGAATACGTGAATATAGATGATGGTTGGGAAGCTGCGTCGCGTACCAAGCAGGGCGAGATACTTTCAAACGATAAATTCCCCGATTTCAAGGCATTGACAGACTATATTCATGGATTGGGCTTGAAGTTCGGTATTTATTCCTCACCGGGACATATCACTTGTGGCGGACATGTGGGCAGCTACCAGCACGAAGAAATTGATGCCAAGACATGGGAACGCTGGGGAGTGGATTATTTGAAATATGACTATTGCGGATATTTGGAGATAGAAAAAGATTCGGAAGAGAAGACTATTCAGGAACCCTATATCGTGATGCGCAAGGCATTGGATAAGGTGAACCGTGACATTGTTTACTGTGTGGGTTATGGCGCTCCCAATGTGTGGAACTGGGCACCGGAAGCAGGAGGAAACCAATGGCGCACTACTCGCGACATCACGGACGAATGGAATGTTGTGACAGCTATAGGTACTTTCCAGGATGTTTGTGCGGATGCTACGGCTCCGGGCAGAAACAATGACCCCGACATGCTGGTTGTTGGCAAGCTTGGTCAAGGCTGGGGAAGCAAAGTGCACGATTCATATCTTACGGCAGACGAACAGTACTCTCATATTTCTTTGTGGTGCCTTCTTTCTTCTCCTTTGCTCATAGGTTGCGACATGGCAAATATGGACGATTTTACGCTGAATCTGCTGACCAACAACGAAGTGATAGCAGTCAGCCAAGACCCCATGGTGGCTCCCGCCAAGAAGATGATGGTAGAGAACGGCCAAGTATGGAGTAAAAAACTGTACGACGGTTCTTATGCGGTGGGCTTCTTCCATGTAGACCCTTATTTCATTCTTTGGGATCAGGAGGATGCTGAAGCTATGCAGATGAGAGAGTATGCTTTTGATTTTGATTTGAAACAGCTTGGCATTGAAGGAAAAGCAATGGTTCGTGACTTGTGGCGACAGAAAGACTTGGGAGAGGTGAACGGCATCTTCCGGACGGAAGTTCCCTATCACGGTGTCACCTTCGTGAAGATTACTCCTGCAAAATAGCAAACTATAAAATAGAGAGACGAATGAAAAAGTTAATTTTATCTTTGTTTTTTTTATCGGCTTTCACACTTCGGGGCTCTGCACAGTTGCAGGGCCTGGAAGTAGTGAAGGTACCGGAAGCACAGCAGCCTTATTCGGGCGAATATATTTATATCCCCGATGTGGAAGGATATAAAACTCTGAAGTGTGATTTTCATACCCACACCATCTTCTCCGATGGAGATATAAAACCTGAAAATCGGGTGTGGGAAGCTGCTATTCGCGGGCTGGATGTGATAGCCATTACCGACCATATAGAATATCGCCCCCATAAAGACTATATCAAGGCCGACCATAACGAATCTTACAAAAGGGCAAAGACTGTAGAGAAAGCTTCCAATCTGATAGTAATTCAGGGAGCCGAGATAACCCGTTCCAAGCCGATAGGGCACATCAATGCTCTCTTCTTGACGGATGCCAATGCGCTGGACGTGGAAGATCCTCTGAGAGCTGTTGACAACGCTTTGGAGCAAGAGGCCTTCATTATGTGGAATCATCCGGGGTGGCCTAACGACACAAGCACTTTATATAATGTCCATAAAGATTTGATTAAGCAAAAAAAGATACATGGAATAGAGGTGGTGAACGGCTTTGAGTACTATCCGAAAGCTTTTAATTACTGTAAGGAATACGGCCTGACATATATGGGAAATACCGATATACATGGCGTTTATAAGCAAACGTATCGTACGGACAAACAAAGTGGACCGATGACGATTGTATTTGCCAAAGAACGTTCTGAGGAAGGAGTGAAAGAAGCTCTCCTTGCCGGGCGTTCGGTAGTGAAGTTCGGGGATATACTGATAGGCTCTGAGAAGAACCTGCTATCTCTGGTCAAGGCGTGCCTCTCTTATGAAGTGAAGGAGGTGAAAGGCAATCAGGCTCTGGTGAAAGTGACGAACAAGTCGACATTGAACTTTGAAATTCTACTGGACAACAAGGCTGGTACTATCCTTGGCAATGCTACAGTAGAGATTAAGGTAAGGCTGGATGATAAAGTAAAGTTTACTACTACACACATCACGGATGATAGCCGGTTGGTGATTGATATAGCATCATTGCGATAGTGGTTTTATAAGACCGATAATCTGATATTTAAGGAACCATTGATTTTGTGTTTTATAATAACTGAAGTTTCTCAAATTTTTCAGATTGTTGATGAACTGTTGTATCTTAATGCTCTCTCTCGGAGGAAGAGCGTTGAGATTGTTTTGAAAGCGCAAAGGTAACTTGCGAAACTTGAAATATTTAATTATTCCTTGAAAAACAATTGTATTATGAAAAACAGATTTTTATGTTTATTATTTGTAGTTTGCACTGTCATTTCTGCCCGTGCAAACAGTACCGATTCTTTGGCTTTGACTCCTCCTATGGGGTGGAATAGTTGGAATTGCTTCAGTTGTAACATTAATGAAAAACAGATTCGTGAGATTGCAGACTTGATGGTGTCTACCGGCATGAAGGATGCAGGATATGAGTATCTCAATATAGATGATTGTTGGCAGGTAGGCCGGGATAATGAAGGAAACATTCTGGTTGATGAAAAGAATTTTCCTTCCGGCATCAAGGCTTTGGCAGATTACATACACTCCAAAGGACTTAAATTCGGTATTTATTCATGTGCGGGAACGCTGACTTGTGCCGGACGACCGGGAAGCCGTGGCTATCAGTTTCAGGATGCACGCACTTATGCGGAATGGGGAGTGGATTATTTGAAGTATGACTGGTGTTTTGATGAAGGCCAGAATCCTCAAGCTGCCTACAAAACAATGAGTGATGCCCTGAAGGCTTCCGGGCGTCCTATCGTATTCTCTATTTGCGAGTGGGGAAACAGCCAGCCTTGGACATGGGCAAAAGGCATCGGACATCTTTGGAGGACTACCGGTGACATTATCAATGCTTTTAAAGGTATTAATTATTGGGGAGGATGCGGTGTCGTAGAAATCATTGACAAGAATGCCGACTTGCACAAATACGCCGGACCGGGACATTGGAACGACCCGGACATGCTTCAGGTGGGTAATGGTGTGCTGACGATGGAAGAGAATCGCTCTCATTTCACGATGTGGTGTATGCTTGCTGCCCCTTTGCTCGCGGGTAATGATATTCGTAAAATGGACAAGGAGACACTTGGAATTTTGACAAATAAAGAAGTGATTGCAGTAAATCAGGACAAGCTTGGCAAACAAGGTGGACGATACATGAAAGTGGGTGAGCATGAAATTTGGGTGAAGCAGTTGTCCAATGGTGAAGCCGCAGTATGTTTCTTTAACCGCGATGAACAACCCTGGAATGTGGAAACCGTTTTGCAGAAAGAAAACCTCTCTTTTGCAGATGTCCGCTTCTGGGAGAAAGAATACAAAGTACGCGACTTATGGAAACATAAGGACATCGGAAGTACCAAGGATAAGATGCAGTTTGATATTCCTGCACACGGTGTCGTGTTGCTGAAGTTGACTCCTAAACAGTAATGATAGATTTAGAAACCATTAATAAAAAAATATGAAGAACATGCATTATGCATCTGTGAAGTGGATTTGCTTTCTGCTTTTCGTGGTAGTAGGAAAGGTGGCGATGGCCGAAGGTATCACTTCGCCTGATGGAAATCTCCGTCTTGAGTTTACCGTAAATGCTTTGGGAGAGCCGGTCTATCAGTTGTTTTACAAAGAGAAAGCCGTGGTTAATCCATCGAAACTGGGCTTGGAATTGGTGGGTGACCCGGGCTTGATGAATGGTTTTACACTTGTGGAAGCCGGGGCTTCAACTTTCGATGAAACATGGAAACCTGTGTGGGGAGAAGTGTCGCAGATACGGAATCATTACAATGAGCTGGCTGTGACGTTGGACCAGAAGGAGCAGAACCGCCATATCGTTATCCGTTTCCGTCTTTACGATGACGGTTTGGGATTCCGTTATGAGTTTCCTTTACAAAGAACTCTGCACTATTTTACGGTAAAAGAGGAGTATACCCAGTTTGCCATGACCGGAGACCATACCGCTTTCTGGATTCCCGGTGACTATGACACGCAGGAGTATGACTATACAGAGTCCCGTTTGTCCGAAATTCGCGGTTTAATGGATAAGGCGGTGACGGTGAATGCTTCCCAGTTCGTTTTCTCGCCCACGGGTGTGCAAACCTCCTTGCAGATGAGGACGGACGATGGTCTATACATCAACTTGCATGAAGCGGCTTTGGTGGACTATTCTTGTATGCATCTCAATCTGGATGAAAAGAACTTGGTTTTTGAATCGTGGTTGACCCCGGATGTTTTGGGAAACAAGGCATATATGCAAGCTCCCGGGAAGACTCCGTGGCGTACCATCATGGTGAGCGATGACGCCCGTGATATGCTTGCCTCCAAACTTACCTTGAACCTGAACGAACCTTGTGCCTATGAAGATGTTTCGTGGATTAAACCGGTGAAGTATGTAGGCGTATGGTGGGAGATGATTACCGGTCAGAAGTCGTGGAGTTATACAGATGAACTGATTGCCATGCGTTTTGGAGAAAACGACTATACGAAAATCAAGCCGAACGGTCGGCATGGAGCCACTAATGAAAGAGTGAAACGCTATATAGATTTTGCCGCCGAACATGGTTTCGACCAAGTATTGGTAGAAGGCTGGAATGAAGGATGGGAAAGCTGGGGTGGAAGTTCGCGCGATTTTGTGTTCGACTTTGTGACTGCCTATCCCGACTTTGACGTAAAGATGCTGAATGCCTATGCACACAGTAAAGGGGTCAGGCTGATGATGCATCATGAGTCTTCTGCTTCGGTACGCAATTATGAACGTCATCTGGACAAAGCCTATCAGTTTATGGCGGATAATGGCTATAACTCTGTAAAGAGTGGTTATGTGGGCGATATAATTCCTCGCGGAGAACATCACTATGGACAATGGATGAACAATCATTACCTCTATGCCATACAAAAAGCTGCCGAATATAAGATTTGTGTGAATGCGCACGAGGCAGTACGTCCTACAGGTTTGTGCCGCACCTATCCCAACTTGATTGGCAATGAATCAGCCCGTGGCACGGAATTCGAGCCTTATGACGGCAACAAGCCTTCCCACACTACTGTGCTCCCCTTCACTCGCTTGATAGGTGGTCCGATGGATTATACCCCGGGCATCTTTGACATTTATCTGAATTTTATGAATCATGACAATCACGGGCAGATTCATTCCACGCTGGCAAAGCAACTGGCATTATACGTCACCCTCTACAGCCCACTGCAGATGGCTGCCGATTTGCCGGAGAATTATGAACCCCATTTGGATGCTTTCCAGTTCATCAAGGACGTAGCAGTAGACTGGGACGACAGTAAGTACCTTGAAGCGGAGCCGGGAGACTATATTACCGTGGCCCGTAAAGCCAAGGGTACGGAGAATTGGTTTGTGGGAGGCATCACCGATGAGCATGCACGCACTTCAGCTTTTGTTCTCGACTTCCTGGAGCCGGGCAAGCAGTACATAGCCACGCTTTATGCCGATGCCAAAGATGCTGATTTTGAAAAAAATGCTACCGCTTATCAGATTAAGAAGGGCATCGTGACGAGCAAGAACAAGATGAATGTGAAGCTGGCACGTAGCGGTGGATTTGCCTTGAGCCTGATAGAAGCTACACCGGAAAATATGGAAGGAGTGAAGAAATGGAAATAAGTTGATTGTTAGATACCATTTTTTATCATTGCTAAAACAAGAATGCCTCTGAAAACACTGAAACAGAAGATACTGTTAGTCCTCTTGCTATTTTGGCGCGAAAGGTGAATCATAAAGGAACGCTTTTTGTCGAGTTGCCATCCTCTGTTTGATGTGACGGGCACTTTCAATAATCCGGGACCGCTGGGCGGGTATCTTGTTGTGGGACTGGTTGTTGCTGTTTTATTGTATGCTTTCTCTTTTGAAAAGGAATACATGTTCTATCAGGCGGATTATTTCAGAAATCATCCTCAATTCGCTTTTCTGGATGTAGCTGACAACGTGACTTATCCCTATAATGAACTGTTGCATATTGCAGTGGAAACCGGAATGTGCGGGCTTGTATTGTTCCTGCTGGTGGTGTCACCGTTTGTCTTTTCTGATGAAAGGACATTGAAAGCCGCATTGGCTGCTTGGCTGATATTCGCCATGTTTTCATATCCGGTCAATGTGGTACCACTTATGATGGACTTTGCATTGTTCATAGAATTGCGTCGTGGCAAAACAGTGTCTGTTCTGGATATAAACAGAATTTTTTGTGGAATTGCTGTTGTTCCTCTTATGGGGTTATTGGCGGTGTGTGGCCATGTAATGTTGTTTTTAATGTGAAAAAAGAGTTGTACTTCGTTGGGTTCTACTTTAAACATGCGATTTTTATTCCACTCCATGCATCATCTTCTGTAATTTCTTTGAAAGCAGGAAGAGGATAAGCGATGCCGTGGCAGACATGACGACGAACACCATGAAGAAATCGTACATTGTCTCGATGCGATAACCCAGCAGCGTCTTTACCTTTCCGGCTTCGGGGTAGAGCCCGCTCAGCGTGCCTGCAAACTTATTGGCAGTGGCGGTGGAGAGGTACCATATCCCCATCATCAGCGAGGCGAAGCGGATGGGCGTGAGCTTGTTCACCATGGAGAGTCCGATGGGCGAGAGGCAGATTTCGCCCATGGTATGGATGAAGTAGAGCCCCGTCAGCCAAATGAGACTCACCTTGATGCCCGGCTGAACATCTTTCACCCCAAAGCAGATGACGAGATAGCCCAGTGAAAGCAGTAGCAGGCCGATGGCTTGCTTGGTGGGCGAGGCGGGCTCCATGCCCCGTTTGCCCAGGGCGCCCCATACGCCCGGCATGATGGCGGCAAGTATCACCACAAAGAAGGGGTTGAAGGACTGAATCCAGGAGGCGGGCATTTCCCACCCCAGGATGACGCGGTCGGTCTGCTCGGAGGCGAAAAGCGTGAGCGAGGCGCCTGCCTGCTCGTAGGCCGCCCAGAAGAAAATGACGAAGAAGGCGATGATGTAGATGACGAAGATGCGGTCGCGCTCCGTCTTGGTGAGTGAGCCTTCCAGCAGGATGCTGACGGGAAACACGATGCAGGCGGTGAAGATGCCGATGCTTATCCAATCGCTCCCGAAACACCAGTAGAAGAAACCGGCAAGCGCGATGGCAAGCAGGGCGAGCAGCAGGTAGTTGCGCATGGGCCGTCCGTTGGCGTGGGCACTCTTCCGGGCGGTGTTGTCTGCCTGGGGCCGCTCCTTGCGGGCGTCGGGGATAATGCCGAGGGGCTTGCCATCGGGGCCGATGAGGTACTTGTTTTTCTGGGTTTCGAAGAGGACGACCGTCAGCACGGTGACGATGGCGGCAATGAGGAAGCCCCATCGGAAGTCGTGAGGGTTGCCCGTCTCGCCAAAATAGCCGCAGACCAGCGGGGCGAGGAAGGAACCCACGTTGACACCCATATAGAAGATGGTGTAGGCGGAATCCAGCCGTTTGTCACCCGGCTCGTAGAGCTGCCCCACCAGGGAGGAGACGGTGGGCTTGAAGCAGCCGTTGCCCAATATAAGGAAAGTCAGTCCGCCGTACATCAGCCAATGCGAAAGCTCACGCGCCTCCAGCATCGAGGCACTGGCAAACATCAGGAACTGGCCGACTGCCATCATCATGGCCCCCCAGAAGACGGAACGGCGGATGCCCCAGTATTTGTCGGCGATGTAGCCGCCGATTAAGGGTGTCAGGTACACCAGTCCGGTGTAGCTGCCGTAGATGGAGGCGGCGTGCTCCTTGTCGAAAAGGAGTGCCTGGGTGAGGAACAGAATGAAGATGGCACGCATGCCGTAGTAGCTGAAACGCTCTGCCGTGCTGGTGGCGAAGATAAGGTAAAGACCTTTCGGGTGTCGGGATGTACTCATTGAATATGCTTTTATTGTTTTGGCTTTTATTATATGTTGAGGGTACAAAATTAGTCATTATTTTGCGTAAGTTAATGGGTATAATTAGAAACTTGCCGACAAGCCTGCGGGAACTTGCCGACAAGCTTGTGCAAACTTATCCGTAAGCCTACGCAAACTTAAAACAGAATTTCTGTTTCTGTAAATAAAGCTTTTGTTTATAGAAATAGAGCTTTTGTTTCTAAGAATAAAGGCTTTGTTCTAAGAATCCTTTGCATTGAAGACAACTTTTCCTTACGGAGCAGATATTTTTTCCCGGGGGGCAAAGCAACTTGATAAAAAACGTCTTCTCTTTGTACAGTTGAAATCAAAGCCCTATCTTTGCTCTACGATTTTAAGATAATCCTATTATGAAGATATTTCCTACTACAAGCATCAAGCAACTGGATGCAGATACCATAGAGAATGAACCGATTGCCTCCATCGACTTGATGGAACGTGCCTCACGCGCATTGGCCCGTGCCATTGCCGAGCGTTGGGAGCCGGACACGCCGCTCACCGTTTTTGCCGGACCGGGGAACAACGGTGGCGATGCGCTTGCCCTGGCGCGACTGCTGGCCGGGAAGGGCTACCGGCTCGAGGTGTATCTCTTCAATACGAAAGGGACGCTTTCGCCGGACTGCGAGACGAACAAGGAGCGGCTGGCCGACGTGCCGGGTGTGGACTTCCACGAAGTGACCACCCAGTTTGTACCTCCCGTGCTGACGGCAGACCATGTGGTGATAGACGGTCTCTTCGGCAGCGGTTTGAACAAGGCTCTGAGCGGCGGTTTTGCAGCCGTAGTGAAGTACATCAACGCTTCGCCCGCCACGGTGGTGTCCATCGATATCCCATCGGGACTGATGGGTGAGGACAATACCTACAACGTACATACGAATATCGTCCGTGCCCATCTGACGCTGAGCCTGCAATTGCCGAAACTGGCATTTCTCTTTGCCGAGAACGAGCCGTATGTGGGCGAATGGCAGTTACTGGACATCGGACTCAGCGAGGATGTCATCCATGACATGGAAACGGACTTCTGCCTGCTGGAGCATGAAGATGTGTCTGCCCTGCTGAAGCCGCGCAGCCGGTTTGCCCATAAGGGGAACTTCGGCCGTGCACTGCTGATAGCCGGTTCGCAGGGAATGGCGGGAGCTTCGGTGCTGGCTGCGCGTGCTTGTCTGCGTTCGGGGGTGGGGCTGCTGACGGTGCATGTGCCGTTCTGCAACAACTTCATTGTGCAGACTTCCGTGCCCGAAGCCATGACGGAGCTGGACATCAGCGACACCTGCTTTGCCGCCGCTACTGATACGGACGATTACCAGGCCGTGGCGATAGGTCCGGGACTGGGAAAGGCGGCAGAGACCGAGGCGGCTCTGCTGGAGCAGATAGAGATATGCCAGACTCCGATGGTGGTGGATGCTGATGCCCTGAACTTGCTGGGCGAGAAGCGTAACTATATAGGGCGTCTGCCCAAAGGGAGTATTCTGACTCCGCACCCCAAGGAACTGGAGCGTCTTGTAGGCAAATGCCAGAATTCGTACGAACGCCTGATGAAGGCTCGCGAGCTGGCGAAGAGCGCCGGAGTGCATATCATCTTGAAAGGCGCTTATTCTGCCATTGTCACTCCTGCCGGGAAATGTTTTTTCAACCCTACCGGCAATCCGGGTATGGCAACGGGAGGCAGCGGTGATGTGCTGACGGGAGTGGTGCTTGCCTTGCTTGCCCAAGGCTATGAGCCGGAGAAGGCTGCCTGCCTGGCCACGTATGTGCACGGACTGGCGGGAGATGTTGCCTGCAAGAAGCAGGGGGCAGTGGGGATGACGGTGGGGGATATAGTTGCCTGCCTGCCGCTAGCGTGGAAAATGCTGGAAGAATAAGGAGAGAAGTGTAATTTGGATGGCTTGTCATGTCAACAGAAATAAGATATTTTGAAAACAGAAAAGATTGGCGGAAGTGGCTGGCTGACAATTTTGATACTGCCGATGGAGTCTGGTTTGTGTTTCCTACTAAATCTTCAAGCGAGAAAAGTATTGTATATAATCTGTCTCTTATACACATCTGACGCTGCCGACGATAAGGC
>ENA-OZZA01000238-OZZA01000238.1-human-gut-metagenome-genome-assembly--contig:-NODE-238-length-18520-cov-15.923802_pt1 | contig 18520 bp, 23 predicted proteins | sample MGYA00243640_ERZ654137 | MGnify/ENA primary metagenome ERZ654137 (study PRJEB26926, sample SAMN06165045) | human gut metagenome | biome: ENVO:00009003; feature: ENVO:2100002; material: ENVO:00002003... | reverse complement strand
CGAGATACTGATCGGTCTCGTGGGCTCGGAGATGTGTATAAGAGACAGCATATACCCATATAATATTCATCAAGGAATACATATAATATAAACCATCAATCATATAAGGCTTTTAGGATTAGCTTTTATCTTAGAAGCCTTTTAGTTTGACCATTAGGATAGGGCAAAAGCTAACAAGCAGTCCTTGTGACGGATCCGGACAACGAAAAAGTCAAATGGCCATAAAATCGGGTTAGGGCAAATTTTTGGTAGTGGGTAAGCCAAGGGGGGTACTGTGTACCCTAAGAGCTCTGGAGCTATCTATGTTACTATACGTATTAGCTAAGTCGACTTAGGGCCCTAAGACCGGGAGCAAGGCCCTAAAGGCCCCTTTAAGGTACCCAAACCCCTACCTTATTCAAATCTATATATATATAATATAAGTCTTATTAAGGATAAGGTTTAAGGCAGTAGCTAAGGCCTTTTCGATAAAGAGACATTAGGCCCCCGGACTCTCTATTCATATTGGTACACTAAGAGGTACTTAAGATGGGCCTTAATCCCAAGCCTTAAAGAGTACAATCTATATTATATATATATATATGCGAGTCTTTTAGGTCATTTTGGAACAGGTGTCTAAAATCGATATGCCAGGAATAGAGTATTGGAGATTTGATTTCTCAAGTTAAGGCTGGTTTAAGGCCCATTTAGGGTACCTTTTAAGGCCTTTTATGGTATGTTAAGGTACCTTAATATAGCCTTCATATTATATAGGGATTGGCTTTTAGTGGCCTTTGGGATTATGGCCCTGGGCCTTCATAAGGCCTGGTATATTTATTTGCATATATAATATATTATTGCTATATTTGCATAACGAAAGATAAGTAATAAACCATTAAATATTTAAAGCCATGCTTAATTCTAAAGACTTCACCACTGCCCTAGAAATTATCTCCAAACACCGTTCAACCGAATTGGTAATCAATACTCCCATCAATAACTTCGCAGGGTATACGGGGCAATCCAAATTTAGGTTACACCTAAAGAAATGCGTACCCGCCGTAATCAATAGCCTTATTAAGGAAGGTTTCATATTAAGTATGGGATCCGAGGGATTAGAGGTAGATAAAATCTAGCCTTAGCTAAGGCCTCCAATTATTATTTGCATATATAATATATTATATCTATATTTGTAATGCAGTATAACAAATTAAACCAATAAAATTATGGACAAAATTATGAATTACTCGGTTTGTATTTATGAGGTTAATCCTGATAGTTGGATTATCAGAGCCTTGGAAAATAACGGATATAACCTCGATAACTGTCTCGAGTTGGATTACCCGGCGGGGTTTATTGCAATCGAGGTATATATGGATGACTTCGATTGGGTATGCGAACTCTTGGATTATACTGAGAACCCGGATAACACCCGGGAACAGTTGCTCGGGTTTTATAACTATGCTCGGACAGAGTATAAGGACCTGGAGGGTTATCCGGAATATATTTAGGGTAGGGGGGGAGTTGGCCCCCTCCATTTGCTTTCATATTTCTTTCTGTTAAGGCCTGAGTTGGCAGGCCTTTTTTATTTATAAACTTATAAGGCCCACTGGTGATTGTAAAGAATACCTTTTGGTGCCATATATGGCTTAAGGTACCTTCATAAGGCCTGGTATATTTATTTGCATATATAATATATTATATCTATATTTGCATAACGAAAGATAAGTAATAAACCATTAAAGAGTAAAAACCATGAAAATTATTACCATTAACCTTTACTCAGTTACCGGGCAACATCTTATCCCAATGCTCCAACTTGAATGTCACCAATCCCTAGAACTGGGGTTTATGGAAACCGACGAAGGGGATTTATACCCCATCACTCTTAAGATTTACTTATACTGGGGCAATCCTAAACCCGAGGATATTATCCTAAATTATATTAGAAACCGTCTTATCCCCTCCCTCAAGGAAGTAATCTGGAGAACTAACGGGGATGACTCCTACTATGACTATACTCCTGATTATACCCAACAGGTATACCAATTCCTATACCTTACCCATGAGGCAAAACTACTTCCTACCAAGGAATTTCTCCAAATCCAAAGAGAAATCAAAAACGAACTGGATAACCTATATGGAGAAAATCCCTCCAGTTATCCTAAATATAACCCAGATGGATACAGGGAATTTGCTCACCTCTGCTCATTGAAGATCACCGAGGAATAATCCTTCAAAATTCCCTCTAAGGCCTACCAACCAGGTAGGCCTTTTATTGTGACCATATGAGGCTGTTCATTTGGCTTGTAGTGGCCTTAATTTCCTATATCGCTTTTAGTGGCTTGGCTTATAGGCCTTTTATAATAGGCTGTATTGGTACCCAATGGTGCCTTGCCAAAGGACCTTTACTAAATTTCCTTTCAATCGGAATTAAATGAAAGGTGTAATTTAATGCAAGCAGGGGTATATCATAGAAGTTTATAATTAACAAGCTGGAGAATTTAGTTATTTATAAAATAAGAATATTCTAGATTCCTGAGGACTAAGGCCGAGAATTGAAACGAACATTAAAGGCCTAACCCAAGGAGTTAAGGTATCTCGGGGTGCTAGCTAAGGCTAAGTTTTAATCCAACCTTATAACCAACAAACCCTCATGCTAACAATAACCTTATAACCAACAAACCCACTCACCCCCCCCCTAATTCATTAATAAGCATAAATTATCGGAATTCGTTCTATTATAAGAAAAAATGATCAAGGATAGTCAAAATTGATGTCTGAAATTTTGTAGTTAAAAATATTATTTGTATATTTATATATCCGTAAGGCGGATAAGAACTAACAAAAGTTAAGTAAATTAAAAATTTCACTATTATGAAAGCAAATGAAATTTTAGCAATCGGAAACGAGATTTTTTCAACCAGCGAAAGAAAATCAATTTATCGCAAGGAAATTTTTGTAGAGTGTAAAACCGACAAAGAGAAAAAGAATTTACGAATGAAGCTACGCAAAAAATTAGATGCCTTTATCGCTGAATTTATTGCAACCTCTAAAAATGAAGAAAAAAGAAAAGCACTGAGAAAAGCGTGGCAAGAATATGCAAAGCAAGTCTATATAAATTCTACTTGTATTGTTGATGCAAATGCTAACACAGAAAAAAAAGACACGATTAAAAACTTCTTGCTTGCAATGAACGAAACCGAAAAGAAAGATAAATAAAGTTAAACCCCTTAAAATTTAATGTTATGTTACTTAATTTTCAAAATGTCGAGGATGTAATAAAAGTATTAGACAACTTAACTTCAAAAGAAAAATTAGAATTAGCAAGTAATATTTACATGGGTCGTAATCAATCCGACTTTATTGACAGCAAAGGAAATTTTTTTGAGGAGTTAAATAAAGAAGCAGATATAGATAATTTCTATGAAAAAGTAGAAAAATACCTAATTCGAAAATTACAAGAATCGTATAGATACTTTGATATAGATGAAAAAGACATAGATAAAATTGATCTACAATATTTAGACGATCGATGCGCTGAAATTTTCGAATATTAAAAATAAATAGGGGACATAAATATGTCCCCTATTTTTAATAAAATTTAATTTTGCGATAGGGACACCGTGGCCCCTTTTTACTGCTAGCCCCCTTAGGCTCCTCATGATAAGGACTTCCTGAAAGGCCCATACCACATAGGTATATATCCATCACCTGATCACCCCCTCTCCCTACACAAAATGAAGAACCCATCCAAAGGCCCTTCATAAAATTTTTCCAGGATATTTTTAAGGCTCCCCTTATAAGGACTTCCCATACACCTTTGCCTCATAAACCATAGTCAATTTATCAAAGGCCCTGATCCCGGATTCAGTATCAAACCCATCCCCCCGATAAATATCATAGATAGAAAGGTTATCACTAAGGTTCTTATAGACCCCCTGTATTCTTATCACCACCCGAGAAATCAAACCAGAATGCAGAATATTCCAAACATAGATAACTCACCTGATATTTGAAGATATTTTCTAGAAGTGTTGCCTAAGATTGAAAGGACAAGCCCTGTTATTCCTATTAAGGAAGTAAATCATAGTAATTTACTTTTAATCCATAAACCATATAGCTATAAGTTTCCCTGGGTTTCACTCGGGTGATATGCCTATAATTGAAGAAGATGATATGAAGTCAGTAGAGTTAGTTATTAAGAACAACAATCAAAACTGTTTCTAATTCAGTAGTTACCTCTAGTATTGCCTCTGACCTTATGTACGGCCATATTGATGGGGTAAAGCTAAAGTGTTTGAACCAAGCACACAATAATAATTTTTCTGATTATCATACCAGACGTATTTGTGAATATGGGGGGTAGAGGGTGTTAATTTATACTTACTGACAATGTCTTATTCTTAAATGATGAAGGTACCCAGAAATTAGTCAAGATAATATGTTACCAAGACGGTGACCAGGAGTTCCAAATGGCAGCCACTATGTAGACTAAAAGAAAAGGGCAGGAAATTTCCTGCCCCTGACTGTGTGAATGTAATGATTATTTCTGGTCTGGTTCTTGAATCTTTGCTCTCTGTTTCAGGTAGAACTTGGTCTCTACAAATAGATATGGATAATCCCTGTTCTCAGGGTCATGTACTAATGTATAATCAACCCCTCTCACATTAGCCCTCATATAGTGTAACTTTCTCCAGGCTTCACTGTTCAGGTTTTTGATTACCTGTTCGAAAGAAGAAACAAAACCCATCCTCTTCCTGATGTATTGTTTCGGTGTTCCCAATGTATATCTAACTACTTCTTCGTAGAACATCTCTTCTACTACTCCACCGGCTGCATAGAACTGACCCGGTGTATAAACTTTTACTGCCATATAATTGTGATTAAGATTCCCAGATATCAAATGATTGGTCTTGGTTTGTTGTAACTACTAAATCGTAGTTTTCCCTCTTTACTCTAAGCTTGGAGTAGGTTATACCATATTTCTTGTAAATACCCGCCTCAGTATCGGTTAGGATATTTTCTATATTACCCTTAAGTTTACCACTAAACTTCTGAGGACACCCCCTTATCAAGTGGTTTATCTTCCCATAGATTTTGTCCACTATCAAGCTTGGAATATCTCCGTCCAGTATTACTTTCTCTATATAGGCATCCCACACGGGAATTTCTTTCTTCTCTTGGTCACTAACCCTCGGGAGAATTATCTCAGTGTTGATTCGTCTTCTTGCCATTTCTGAAGAGTACGTTGAATGTTAATATAAACAGCCCGGTTACTACTGCCGGACTTACCGCCCAGATAAGGAATAAAACTCCATACCTTACTGGATTACTGGCTTTCCCTAATGGAGTTTCCTTGATTACACTTATCAGGAAGATACAAAAAATAAACCCTAAAACATACATGATGAGTAGGGTATAACCAAACCAAGTTGGGGGAGTAGCTGTTAGCGTATTATACATGATATAATGATTAAGCAGGTGATGCAAATTATGAGTGTTTGTATGGCTTCTTTCTTACCCTTGGACCAAGTTTCATTGCCTTCATATTCCTTGTCAAGCTCTTTCAAAGCTTTCCAAGCCATTCCACCGCTATATGCAGTGTAACTGAGTATGTTAACTATGGCCCAATGTAAGAGGAATCGTATCATATATCTCCGAGTTTTTCGAGGATACGGCTTATTTTAGCCGCTGCATACCTAATAATATTGGCATTTTCAATGCCTTTCTTATTGATAGCGGCTAATTTATCGATACCCTGAGTTAAAGTTCTCTGAGCCGTCATAGTTTTGTACTTTTCTTCATCGAAAACTTCAATTTTGTACTTCGAATTTAGAGGATGAAGAGTTCTATCCATCTTGATACCATTCTCAAGGGTGTAAATTCCATTTTTCCTCTCCCTAATTGCCGTCTTTTCAAAGAAGGCAGGTCCTGTTACCAGTAGTAAATCACCAACTTTCATAGGTTTTGTTATTATTTTATGCAATATAATATAGATTATTCAACTTCCTTCAAGTATTCAGCTATAATAGGATCTTCACCTCGTATAATCTTACGTAAAGGACGGTAACTTTTAACTTTGAATTTAGATTGAAGTTGTTTAGTAGTCCAATTAGGATGTTTTTGATAGAATTTATAAATCTTTATCTTGAGTTCGTTGCTATATTTAGATTTTGGATGTTTATCTCCGAATACTCTATAATAAGGGTTTTTATCTCCTCGTTTATCCCCCGGCTTCATTCTACCCTCTCTCACAGCTTTTTCATTATTTTCTTTGGGTGTACACCAATATAGGTTACTTACCCTATTATTTAGGAGGTTATTATCCCTATGACCCGCATAAGGTTTATTATATTTGTTAGGTATATGAACTTTTGCTACTAACCTTGAAACCGAACGTATTCCTCCTCTAAAAATAAAAATAAGCTAGACGGTATTTATGATTCTTGGATAAACTGTGGTATATCCTTAACTGTACCCAATTATTATTCCTTAACTCAAAGATATCACCGTCAACACTTACATATAATCCGGGCATCCAGGGAACATTCTCTTTCATCATAAAATATGTTTTAGAACAATAGCAAAGCTAGTTCTTTGCAAGACCCTCAGGTATATATTATATAAATCTATTTTCAATGAATGTTTTAGGTGTATGTGGAGCTCAAGGAGCTCTATTATTCGAGTTTAAAGAGCATCTTATAGCCAATGTAGAGCCAAGAGCAGTATTTCACTCCAAAAAAGAGGAGCAATGGAAGCTCAATTTTGGCAATATACCGTTTGTAAGGAGCCTTGAAGAGGTCAAAAACACCAAAATTGACCTAATACTCGGTTCTCCCTCATGTGGTCATAGCTCTGTATTCTCCTATTCGAGAAAAAAATCCCTGGGAAAACCCCGGGAGGATGTCACCCTTAATTTATATCTTTCTAGTATAAAGAAGTTCAAACCATCAATATTTATACTGGAGAACCTACCTAAGCTTCTAGATTTTATTCCTATCGGGGAATGGGAGCATAATTTACCCGATTATAAATTTATAGTTCACTGTCACTCCGTTTCTGTATTCGGTAATTCCCAACAAAGTAGGAAACGTATGGTATTGATAGGGGTGCGTAAAGATTCTAAAGTTAATCCCGACCTCTTTACTCATACTTTTCAAGTCACTAAGCCTAAAAATCTATGTGAATTGAAGAAAGAAGTACGTAGAGATATAAATTACAGAGAAGCGGATGATAAGAAGTTGGCAATGTACCATTATGCAGATAAGTCAAAAACTACTCTAACTGTAGCTCAAGTGAGAAAGTTATGGAAAACAGAGTTTAAGAATGACTACAAATGGCCAATGAGAACCCAGAAGATGAAGACTCTTCCTGGGGTATACCGTAATAGAAAAAGAAGTTATCCCTTAACCGTTAGACCATCTTCAAGGCAATTCAATCCTCATGGAAGGATTATGGGCCTTGAAGAGTATAGGGTTATAATGGGCTTTCCTAAAAACTTTAAGGTATACTTCGATAAGGCTAATCCAACCTACTGGTTAAATAAGGGAAGGAATACCATAACCAAGGGGACTGTATATGAAATCTCACTATGGATTAAAACTTGTCTGAAGAAAGCTGATCTGATTTGAAATCTTTGTACATTTGTTTCAATTTATTATTTATCTCGACCTGCTTAGCTTTAAGCCTTAATCTCTTTATAGTAATGATAGTATACTTAGCTTTCAATTCTTTAACCTCGGGTAAATCCCTAAACTTAATTGCCTTTTGCATAACTAAAAGATTTATGAACCAATAGATTCCCAAAACTCTTTAGGGTAGCCTCCTTATATACGTATGCGTAATACGTGTACAGCCCATGTGATAATAGATATACATTAAAAGTATATCTATATATCTATATACGTATATGATATCGTCTATAGCTAAAGCTATATCTACTTTTTAAGGTAATGAAAAAGAACAAAAAACAACAAATACCGAAAATGAAAAATGTAATCCTGATCTTAATCCTTATATTTATGGCCTTAACCATATTCTGGCTATGGAACCGAAACTCGGAATTAAAAGAAGGTATTAAAAATTCTACTGAGCAACCCGATACGGTTTGGGTTAATAAACCTTTTACAGCAAAGGTAGAATTTCCAAATTTTAAGTTGCCCAAGATGGTATTCCTCTATCGGATAGATTCAGTACCTATTGAACGTATTGAATATGTTGATAGAGTAGTTACTATCATTCAGAAAGATTCAACCAAGATTGAATACAATGAGTTATTTCTAACTAACTATCCAAAGGCTCCAAAGTTATTGCAGATACTTTCAAATCGAGATAAGCTATCTATCACTACATTCAATACAGACTGTAGATCAGCTACAGAAGAATATACAGTCAACTATTCTCGATATCAGTATAATTACCTGGATGGAAAATTAACCTATAAGAAGACACCTTTCCTTAAAAGATTCAATCCAGTGATTCAATATACCTTACGACCAGTACATAAATTCCATGATTTAGATTTAGGCCTGAAGTACAATACCAGTAAATTTAATTATGAGGCTGGGTTGAATATCAACTATTATCCCAAACTTCGGGACAATTTAGGTCTCGACCCATACCTAAGAATTTCATACAATTTCTAACATGGCAAGAAAAAAGACCTTAGTTGAAGATGCAAGTCTTACACCCGAACAACTTAAGACCTTGGTTCGGGTGATGAAAGACCCGTTCTTCTTCTCTACTTTCTGCTACGTGATTAACCCCGTATTGGGTATGGTAAAGTTCCTTCTCTATCCTTTTCAGAAGGCAGTTCTTTACCAATTCATGCTCAATAGGTTCAATATCATCCTAAAGTTCCGTCAGGCTGGTATTACTGAGCTAATCTCTCTCTACTGTCTTTGGTTAGCAATGTATCATCCTAACAAGAGGATAAATATTATCTCAATCAAGGACACCGTAGCAAAGAAGGTACTGAAGAAGATTAAGTTCCTGTACAAGAACCTTCCTTCATATCTGCAAGAGCCAATTATAAATGGTCGTGCAGGAGAGTTTGGTTCTGTATCAACTATGGAGTTTGCAAACGGTTCAGTTATTGAATCTATACCAACTTCTGACCAAGCTGGTCGTTCTGAATCTTTGTCGTTGTTAGTAATTGATGAGGCAGCTATTGTTAGGTGGGCTTCAACTATCTGGGCCTCAGCTTTCCCTACTCTATCAACCGGTGGTGCTGCTATAGTAAACTCTTGTATTACGGGAGATACCCAGATTATTGGCAAGGATGGGCCATTCAGGGTTGATTCTATTTGTCCCAAAACTTTTGGTAAGATGGATATATCACATCTTGGACTGAGAGTATTATCACATACTGGAAAGTGGCAGAGAGTACTTGGTTCTGTAAATAAGGGTGTACTTAAAACTTGGGAAGTTCACAATGAGCAAGGTAGGGTTATTAAATGTACTCCAAAACATAAGTTGTATACTCTTGAAGGTTGGTTACCTGTTTCAGAGATAATCAAACGAGATATACCTGCTATCTTCTATCATACTGGTATAAGTGGTCTGGAGCAGAATCCAGTAACCGTAAAACCCAAGAAGGAGATATGCAAACCCATACCTGGTTATCCAAACTATGAAGTCTCCAACTGGGGAAGAATCTTCATTGTAAAGAATGGGACGAGGGTAGAGAAGTTACCAAGACCTTGTAATAATAGGGAGAGATACCTAAATATAAGGTTGTGGAATAAGGGTCAAAAGAAAAAGATATGTGTCCACAATCTGGTGGCTAAAGTATTCTTAGGAGAAATTCCAGAAGGATATGTAGTTGACCACATTAACAACAATCCTTCAGACAACTATGTAACCAATCTCCAGATAGTTACAGTAGCTGAGAACAGTCAAAAAGCTGCAAAATACTCTTATGGCATGAAGCTTGGGTCTAAGCTGAAAGGTGGATTCAACTACGACTTAAGAGTAGTAGCTTACATAAGATATCGTTATCAAGAGCTTGGTTACTATTATGGAGTGTTAGATAAGATATCTAAGGAGGTTGAATATAAGTTCGGAATTAAGCTGAACAAACCTTATATTCAACGCATTGTATCTGGTAAAAGGTGTACAAGTATCTATCTTTCTAAGCTTAAAGTAGTTAGAAAGTATTACGATACCATTTACGATATTTGCGTTGAACACGATGAATCTTACCTCATTAATGAAGACTACGTGTCTCATAACACCCCTTATGGTGTAGGTAACTTCTTCCACGGTACTTGGGTAGATGCTATATCTGGAGGTAATCCATTCAACCCCATACGTCTGTATTGGCAGATGCACCCAGACAGAGATGAGAAGTGGTATGCAGAAATGTCTGCTGCACTCGGTCCAAAGAGAACTGCTCAGGAGATAGATGGTGACTTCTTATCATCTGGTAATACCGTATTCGATTTGGCCGATATCAAAGCTATTGAGGAATGTCTATTCGACTACCCGATTATCAATACACGTTTGAAAGGTCAATACAAAGAATTCAATGAGCCAGACCCAAATAAGGAATACTTCATTGGTGGAGACTGTGCTACTGGACGAGGTACTGACTACTCTGCTTTCACCTGTATGGACCGAGATGGAGAAGAAGCTGCAGTATACAAGGGCAGAATACCCTTGAACAAATATGCCCGCTTACTTGGTGATATCGGGGAGAAGTATAACTTTGCTAAGTTAGCTCCTGAGACCAATGACGTTGGTATGACGGTGACAACCATACTTCAGGATGAGGGTTATCCAAACCTTTACTTCTATACTAAGCTTCTTAGGAAGAAACGTAAGAATAGACCTGAAGAAGATAAGTTCCCTGGTTGGTTGACCACAACCAAAAATAGGTCTGTCATCATTGAGAACTTGGAGAAGGATATACGGGAAGAAAACGTAATCGTGAAAGACCCGTTCTTTGTACAAGAAGCTTACACATTCATATATGATGGTGCAGGAAGACCTATTGCTCGGGGTAAGCACAGGATGAACAACTCTTCTATGGACCTTGACTTGGAAGGTGAGACATATTCAGATGACGCTATTTTTGGAAAGGCTATCACTAACCATATCAGGTGTCACAGTGCATCTAACACTGTAGTGATTCCACAGTAGACCATAAACAATCTTATATAACATGAAACTTAATCCTATCAGGTGGTTCTTAAGGTCAAAGCCTGTAGAATCAAAGAACAAAGATGAAGGAAAGGGTTCAATAAGTCCGGGCAGGGTTTCTCAACCAGATGATGGTGTGGGGAACTCTGAACTCATTACCACTCTTAATGGTATGACGAACTTAGTTACCCCAACGTTCAGAACTGAACTAATACCTATCATTCGGGACTTATACAAAATAAACCCGGATGTAAGTATTGCACTACAGGACATGTTCAAGCTGTCCAATACTGGTCATACCATTGATTTCCCAAATAACACGGCTGAGGAGTCTACCAAGATGAGGGAACATCTAAAGAAAGTTACAAAGAGGTGGTCGAGGTATACTGCAGGTATAGACGGGTTGATAAACAAGTTCATTGTTCAACTATTGGTTAGTGGTGCAATATCTGCAGAGGGAGTACCAAACAAGAAACTTTCTGGATTGGAAACCATTCTTTTCATTAAGCCCGAGACTATCAGGTTTAAGAGAGAAAACAATGGAGTATATCATCCATATCAAAGGAATCCACGTATAGTAGACGGTCTTAAAGATTCATTTATCAAATTGAATACCGAGACCTACTGTTATGTTGGGATGTACAACGACACTGACGAACCGTACGGAGTACCTCCTTTCATGTCTGCTCTGGACTCCATTGCTGGTCAGCATACTATGAGGAAGAATTTCAAACATATCATGGAAATCATGGGTATGGTTGGATTCTTGGAAGCAAAGATGGCTAAACCTCCTCGTACTGCTGGTGAAAGTGAAAAAACTTACCAAGAACGTCTGAACAGTACGCTCCGAAAGATGAAAACCAACATTGTTGGTGGTATGTCTGATGGAGTTGTAGTTGGTTATATCGATGACCACGAATTTGATTTGAAGTCTACCTCGGCTTCTATGCAGAACATTAACCTCCCTTGGAACATGAATCAGCAATCTGTTGCTAATGGATTGGGAGTAAATGGTTCTATCATAGGGGTTTCTGCATCACAATTTGGTACTGAGGGTGGAGCTGGTATACAGCTGTCAAAGATGATATCTCAGTTAAAGAATATACAAACCCTTGTAATCTTTGTACTGGAGTTCTTTTATTCTCTAGAACTGCGCCTGGCGGGGTTCAATAATAAGGGAATAACAATTCAATTCGGGACTTCTACTGTTTCTGATGATATCAAGTTACAACAGGCTCGTGAGTACCGTGCTCGGGTGAATGTAACCCTTTATAATCAGGGTATAATCAGTCAGGACCAGTTTGCTCGTGATATGGGTTATGAGGCCCCTGACCAACCCGAACCCCGAGAACCCGTTGAAGCCGATGATGATTCAGGTACGGGTGATACTACCACTGGTAAGAAGAAAAAGAAACGGGAAGATGATAAGGATAAGTCCGACCGTAGAACCCGAGATAAGAATAATCCAAATCCTAAACGAGGAGATCAAGACAGTAAACCAAGATAATTATGCCAATGGGACAACAGAACACCGATGTGATGGTGTTAAGTGCAGCTCATAGCTTGATGGTATCTGATGTACCAGAGATAGTTATAGATGCTCACTCTCTTTCTGAAAACTTCTACAAGGGCACTGGCAACTTCAGTGAAGACCCTAAGAAGTCCCTGGAAAGGTTTGGTATGTGGGGAGGCACTCTGAATGTCAACCAGTTCATGCCAAATGTAACTCCAGAAATGTTAAAGCCAAAGGACAGTGACTTTATAGAGCCGATGTTCAGAATGCTTTCTGCCGCAATCGTGGCAAAGAAGTATAACCCAACCGAGTTTCCGGCAGATATTCTGAAGGAATCTATGCCTTTGCTTGTGGGTCAGTCAGTAAACCTTGACCATGAGACTGATGTAGCCAATGCTATTGGTGCAGTTAAATCTGTAGAATGGCAGGAAGCCTACAAGGATGAAAAAACCGGAATAATTATTCCGGCAGGTATAAACGGTATCATGAAAATCGATGGGTTATCAAATCCTCGCATTGCTCGTGGTATTCAAATGGACCCACCATCTATCCACTCCAATTCGGTTACAGTTGAGTTTGAATGGGAACCTTCTCATACCTTCGAGTATATGGGGGAGTTCTATTCCAAACTCGGAACTTACACTAAAAACGGAGAACTCATTCGTAGGGTTGTTACAAAGATTATCTCCTACAAAGAGACTTCTTTGGTATGGCACGGATCAGACCCATTTGCTCAACTTATCAAGAGTGGTAAGTTAAACAGCCCTGCTTATGCAGGAAGTCAGTACTATTCTTTCTCTGAGGACAAGGCTGCTGAGGCTAACAACCCAGCAAAGCGGGTATCTCTCTTCGACTTCAAGGTTCTTTCAGAAAAAGAGATAAAGTACAATACCCCCCAATCTAATAATGAAAAGGGTGCCGGAAAGGGTAACCACAATAACCAAAATAATAAAACAAACATGGACAAAGAATTGCAGCAGATGCTGACGAGTCTCTTTGGTGAAAATCTTTTGACCCTTTCTGAAGGTCAGGAAGTTTCGACCGAGCTGGCTCTTTCCCAGATTAAGACTCTGGTACAGCAGAACAAGGACTTTGCTGAGGCAGTCGAGGCAAAGAACAAGGAGATTCAGACTCTCACGGAAGAGAAGACCAATCTCGAGAAAGACCTCAAATCGTACAAGGAGGCAAAAGAAAACTGGGATGGCCACATCCAGATTTTCCGTGAGGAAACGGTGGCAGCCTACAAAAAAGTTTCCGGAGAAGAGAACGTAGACTCGAACATCCTGGCACTTCTGGAGAATGAGGGAACTACGATGGAAACTCTCAAGGCTCTGCGTAAGACATATGACGCCCAGCTGGAAGAGAAATTCCCGATGCACTGCAACCACTGCGGCTCTCATGACGTGGGCCGTGCTTCTTCTATCAATCCCGAAGAGGACGAGGAGAAGAACCAGGCTCCCAAGTCCACTCGTGACGTAGCTCAGACTCTGGCAGACCGGAAACTCCGGGGCGAAATCAAGAAATAAAACTAAAGAGTAACTTAAACATTAAATTAAATTATGGCAGACTTACACAAAGTGGGTGGACGAACCCTCCAGGCTGTGATTTACAAAAGTGAATCGCACAAGCTTCATCAGGCATTTCCGGTAAAGGACGGTGACACCATCGTTCAGGGTCAGCCGGTAAAACTCAACACCGATGGTACCATCTCTCCGTATACCGGGGATGAAGGTGAAGTATACCTCGGTATCGCTGTTAACTACAGCAAGTACCCTGCATACCCTGCAACGGCAGCTGGGGTAGAAGTAACCGTAATGATGGAAGGATTTGCCATCATTCACGGTATCGCAAAGGATGAGATTAAAACGACTGTATATGTCCAGACTGACGGTACTCTGGATGCCAGTGGTACGTATCCCAACTTCTCACCCTCGACAAGCGGTGCTGAAACCAAATTCATTGCCATCAACGTGGCTGATGCGGACGACCTGGTACAGATTCTGGTAAAATAACTGAAAACATAAATTCAATATGGCAGAAAAAACTTTAACTCGGGAGCAGTACTTAAAGGAGCTTCCCGAAATCGTAAAGAACATGGATGGCTTCCGACAGGGAAGCAACAAGAGTCTCCCGGTGGACATTCATTTGGGAGATATGCTCCAGGAGAAATACGGCATAACTCAGGAGGACTACTTCAAGGCCGTGGGATTCAATCCCAAAGTTGACACGATGGAGAACATCTACTCGATGCCGAATCCCGAACTGCGCTGGCTCGTGCCGGAGATCGTCCGTGAGGCAATCTACCTGGGTATGCGAGAGGCTCCGTTCTATCCCAACATCATAGCTTCCGATCAGCCTATCAACGGGCTGACCGCTATCATGCCGCTCGTCAACATGTCCGACGCCAACCCTGCCCGGGTGAACGAGGCTGAGACCATTCCTCTGGGTACCGTATCCTTCGGCCAGAAGTCGGTCAACCTCTTCAAAATCGGCAAGGGTTTCAAGGTTACCGACGAGGTACGTAGCTACGTATCGATGGACGTAATGGCTATCTTCCTCCGTGACTTCGGCGTTCAGCTGGGTTATGCCATGGATGCACTGGCAATGGATGTCCTCGTCAAGGGTAACAAACTGGACGGTTCCGAGTCGGCCCCGGTTATCGGCGTAGGCGATACTACAAAGGGAATCCAGTATCGTGACCTCCTCCGGGTATGGATTCGGGCATCCCGTATGGGCCGTCAGTTCCGTACCATTATCGGCGGCGAAGAGCAGGCACTAGACCTTCTCGACCTTCCGGAGTTCAAGCTGCGTTCGTCTGGTACTACCGATGCCCGCCTGAACCTGAAGACCCCGGTTCCCAACTCGGCAGACTTCTACATTCATGGCGGAACTCCGGCAAACGAGGTTATGCTCGTAGACCCGGCAGCTGCCATGATTAAGCTGACTGCAAAACAGCTCATGCTGGAGTCGGAGAGAATCGTATCGAACCAGACCGAGGCTATCTATGCTTCGCTGACGACCGGTTTCTCGAAGATGTACCAGGATGCTTCTATCCTCATCGATGCCATGAAGGACTTCGCAACTCATGGATTCCCTGACTACATGAACGTCGACAACTACCTGACCGGTATCATCGAGTAACATTCACAACTCAAACCTGGGAGCGGTGTAATACCACTCCCTTTAATCAATTTAACTATGGCAAGTCCCAAGTACATAAAACTTAATCCGAAGGCCAGTATCTTCTACGACCAGGCTTCCAAGATTAAGGTTCTCCGTAACGAAGTTGTGGAGATAACCGAAAAACAGTTCAACACTCGAGTAATCAAAGCAGCTATTGCAAACGGTTACCTTCAGGAAGCTAAGACAGACGAGTTCAAGGCCGGCGGTGCAAAGGTTAATCCCCCTGCTCCTAAGAAGGAGGTAGACCTGGAAGCCGTTAAGAAGAAGTTCGAAGACCTCGCCGAGGCAGAAGAGGCTCCAGAGAAAATCAAGGAGCAGTTCAACACGGAAGAGCTGAAGGCCCTGGCCATCTCCCTGGAGATTGAGCCGGAAGAGGGTGATACCAAGCTCGACTTGGTGAATGCTATCCTCGATGAGCTGAAGGACGAAGACTACGAGTAAGCTATGGAGACGGTAGATTTCTTATCTACCCTAGTTGGACTCAATGCAAGGTTCAGGGCATTCGCTGATGAACTACCCCATGACTTTACAGTAACGTGGACATTTGGTGATGGGAAGACAGAATCACATGTAGGTGTGGTAACTGCTTCCCATCTTTATGAAACTCCTGGTGACTATGTTGTCAAGGTAACAATAACCAACAACGTAGGCGGAGCTAACCTTTCCAAGTCAAGAGTCATTGGAGTTAGTGATAAGGTAAATACCCAGTTGCCTGGCAGTATCTATGAGCTGATTGATACTTATATCCCTGAGGATATCTTCGGTAAACTTTCTCTTCAAGAGAAGCAACAGTTTATTGAAAAATGGCAGCTGTATATTCAGCCGCTAGTAAATCACGAAGTACCCATAGAGGAATTTAATAATGAGTTGTATTATGAAGCTCTAGAAAACCAGCTAATTATGGAATTGGCAGCCTATGATTTCATGGTTGTACAGATTTCATTGATGGTTGGTGCTACTGCAGAATCCGTTAAGGAGAGTAACTCATCCTCAAGTTCTGAATCCGAATCACCAGAGTCAAGCGGAGGTTCAGGTGAGGTTAAACGAATACAAACAGGTCCAACTGAGGTAGAATTCTTCAACGATACTGACTCTGAATCTAAAACCTCATCCAATGTTATTAAAGCAATGCAACCAGGCGGAGTTATTGATATACTCAAACAAAACCTATGTATGCTTGCTGAAAGACTTTCCATTTATCTACCTATTTGCCGTACGGTGAAGAAGGTAGTAGTTCCCAAAGTAGTTAACCACCGGAGGCCAGGACCACTCGATGGCCCAGACCCAGGCTTCCCCGTAAAGAAGTAGGGTATGGCACGGAGGAAAAGAATTACAAAAGGAGTATGGGACAGATACAAGGCCATTGTAAATGACTTTGTTGAAGTGGATGCAGGAAAACAACCTCTAATCTGGTTAAAGAGATTTGACCAGATTCTGTCTTACGGTGAAGATGTTGGTAATAACTACGAACCGTATTTTCTGGATGGCTTAATCCAGTATAACTATATAAGAACATGGCCTTCATTAAAAGAGACCGTCTCGGGTGAACTGGACGGTATCAATATCGTGTTATACGTAACCAAAAGGTCACTGGAAGAGAATGGACATATAACCAAAGAGGGATATTGGAACTTTGACTGGGCTCAGGATAAGTTTGTAATCAATGGTAAAGTATATTCTCCAACCGGTGATACTCAGGTTGCTCAGGCACATGATGAGGCTTTGCTCTTCTTTGTTGTACTGAAGAGAGAAACTCCGGAGGAAACGAAAAGGATACTCTCCTATATGGAGAACATCGATAAGTACGTAGAGCTGACCAAATACATTCTTGAACTGAGTGAAATAAATCATTACGAGGATGAAACCACAGTAAAGACCAATACGACTTTCAAAGTGAAACCCAAATAATAAAAAAAATGGCTGAAGTAAAACAAAACGGCATTGTTGTTAATCCTTCATCTGGTTCAGGTGATACCACTTTACAGGTAAAAGCTGAAGTTGCCAATCGTGGCAATCGTGTAGCCCAAAGTGCTACATTTGAGGTAGTGGGTACAGGAGTAGCTGAGAAGAAACAGTTTGTTGCTAACCACCTTCCTGCAGCTGAGTTTATCAAGTTCGATAATACCAGTCCTGCAGTAGATAAAGAAGGCGGTACGGTAACTTTAACCGGTAAGTCCAATACTTCAAAAATAACCTTTAGCAAAGGTACTGGTGATATTATTACTGCCAATATAGCTGCAATACGGTTCCAAGTTAATGGTTCAAGTGCCACTTCAGGTACTGCAATTAGTGGTGACCCAGGTGCAAAAGCTCAGTATGTATTCATTCTTACACTGAGTGCTGCAGCTAACGAAACCATTAAAGGTCGTACACAGCAGATTATTGCTACGGCCAATGGTGGTCAGAAGGCAACAACTACTCTTAACCAGACTGCAGGTGACCCCTTCATCGAAGTTACTCCGACTACAATCGATGTGCCTCAGGATGGCTCGGCAGTTCAGGTCACTGTGGACACCAACACTACATTTACGGTTACTTCAAAGGCATAGGGCTAAGGAGTCTTGGTATAGATGGGTGGGATATCCCATCTATATCGCTAAATTTAATATATCGCTAAATTTAATAACTAACGTATGGCAAAAGTTACTATACCTGTCTCTTATACACATCTCCGAGCCCACGAGACCGATCAGTATCTCG
>ENA-OZZA01000147-OZZA01000147.1-human-gut-metagenome-genome-assembly--contig:-NODE-147-length-24095-cov-6.571423_pt1 | contig 24095 bp, 19 predicted proteins | sample MGYA00243640_ERZ654137 | MGnify/ENA primary metagenome ERZ654137 (study PRJEB26926, sample SAMN06165045) | human gut metagenome | biome: ENVO:00009003; feature: ENVO:2100002; material: ENVO:00002003... | reverse complement strand
ACGAGATACTGATCGGTCTCGTGGGCTCGGAGATGTGTATAAGAGACAGGATTTAGAGTGTGTGGAATTTGTCGAAACACCTTGAAATTTATATGTAAAACCTTTTTATTTTTTTTAAATTTATAAATTTAAATTTCAATTTTATTATGAACAAAAAAATCTTTAGTGCAGCCTTGTTCGGAGCCCTGATGGCGCTCTCTGCAGGGACGTTTACGTCTTGCAAAGACTACGATGAAGACATCGATCGCATTGACACTGAGCTGTCAGGCATCAAGTCTCAACTCGAGGCTTTGGAAACCAAGATTAATGAAGGCAAGTGGATTACAAGTGTAACTCCAAGTGCTGATGGTTTGACTATCACTTTGTCCGACGGTCAAACTTACAACATTACAAACGGTAAGAACGGCCAGGATGGTCAAGACGGTGCTGCTGGTGCTGCCGGAACAGAGTGGACTATCTCTGAGGATGGTTACTGGGTATGCAATGGCGAAAAGACAGATGTTAAGGCTGTTGGTCAGGATGGAGAAAAGGGTGAACCGGGACAACAAGAAGTGAAGTTTGAGAACGGTAAGTGGTTCTTGTGGAACGGCACTGAATTTGTAGAATTCAAGGGTGCTGCAACTTCTGGAAATATCCCCTTCTACTACACTGATCCGAACGACCAGAACTACACTATCCTGGTGGTGTTTGACGAGAATGGACAAAACAAGAAGGAAATCCGTTTGCCTATGAATGAAGGCTTGGCCCAGATTTCAGTTTTAAACGGTTCTTCTTTGATCGTTAATTATACCATAGCTGGTGAAATCAAATGGGATGGTGCCAAGGCCGTACCTGCTAAGGGTGACTACTTGATTACCCAATCATTTGATTCTCTCTTGGTACGAGTGACTCCGACCAACTATGATTTGGCTGCAATCCCATCTTTCTCTTTGGTTAATTCCTTGAATGAGACTGCTCCTGTGACAATAGGTGCTCCTGTTGCCTTTAACCAAGTGCTGACTAACCAGACGAGATCCGTATCAAAAGGAGGCTTGTACAAGATGGCTGTAACGCCGAATAAAATTACAGATGAGGTCGTAGAAAACTATCCAAGCTATAATGCTCCTTATCTCTCATTGGTGGCCAACGATAAGGTACGCTCTAATTACGAATTTAGATACTATCTGCAGGATTGTTCATCCATGTCCTCTACTCCTATAGAATTTGCTGAGAATGGTTACGTTATTATAGGTGGTACAAGAATGCCGTACTTTAGCACCAAACCGGGCGAAGCATTAAAAATTAAAGCAAGTGGGGGCGCAGAATATCTGTATGATGCTTATCTGACAGTAAAAGATATCAATAATCAAAAGGCTGATTCCATTAAATGGGGCATTGAGACTGGTAAGACTATGACTATTCAAAGCAATGAGAAAGCCCAAGGTAGTATGGTTTTCGTTGTTCGCTATTTGGATGTAACTGGTCAAGTATCAACTACAGATATTTATGTTAGCTTCTCAACTCCTTCTACAGAAGAGATTATAACGTCTATTCCTAGTACGCCTCATGTTGCAACAGCTGAAAGCGGAAAGAACTTCATGCTGGTTGACTTTGCTCCTTATTTCAAGGATATGAGTGAAGGCGACAGAATCCTTTGGAATGCCGATGCTTATGTAGACGTTTGGAATACAACAGTTAAATGGGTTTATACGGATGAAAGAACCGGTAGAACCATCACTGAAGAAAACAAGTGGGGGCTGATTGATAAGATTGAACTGGCTGATGCTGACGGCAAGGTAGTATCTGAAAAATCTAAGTTTGCAAAACTCAAAGTTACGTTTACTAACAACTATGGCGCAACTCAAGGTTTCGACCTTTCCAAAGGTGAATTTACAGCAACCGTTCAAATCAATGGTGCTAAAGAAGGTGTTTACCAGACAGTAGAAATACCGTTTACTGTTTCTAATCCGACAGCAGCCGAAATTGCCAAGCAGTATACATTCAATGCATCATATTTTGCAAATAATACATTTACTATCCTTGATGTTAAGACGGTTGATTTGAAGGACTATATCACTGGTAACATTGATTATAGTGGTGCTAAAGCTACAGACTATTTGAAATTTAGTGGTAATAAAAATAGTGTAGTGGCTATGACAACTGAAGCTAAAATAGGTACTGCATATCCAGTAGAAGGTCTTAAAGTCAACTTCTTGGGACGTCAATATGATATACCGACATTCAATGTTAAGTTTGTAAACTCTAAAGCTTATTCTGTAAATGTGGCTAATGCCGCTGTAAGTCTTGTAAGTGGAGGTTCTTCTGCAACTATCTTCTACGCAGAGAAAGCTGCTACAGGTAAACCAAACTTCTACAATGTGAAAGACGCATTAGGCAACTTTGTTGCAGCTGCATCTGTTGACAATATTGCTGTTGAATCAACTAATACAGACTTGGTAACAGTTACGAAATCAGGTAATGATATAGCAATCGCAACCGTTAATAAAGTGACTGTCGATACACCAGTAAAAGTTAAAGTAACAGCTACTGTTGATGGCGAAGAATTCTCTGCTGAATTTACTGTTACAGTGAAAGCTTTTCCTACAGAGTAATTCACCTATAATGAAATAACTCAATAAAAGGGAGGTAGGGGAAAAATTTATTTCCCCTGCTTTTCTTCAAAGAATAAGCGTTTCTCAGGAGAGAGAGACCTTATATAATAGAAAACTTTAAATTTATAAACGGAATCCCTGGCTTGTGAAAGTCGGGGATTTTTTATTAATCTTCATAATCACTATGCAGCAATGAAAAAAATGAAATATTATCTATATTTTACGGTACTGGCTACCTGCTTGTACTCCTGCTCCTCCATAGATGACAATGGACAGCAACCGCCAATAGAGATACCTGATGCGGATGAACTTGCTTCTATTGGAGTAGGGCTCGTGGCATATTATACATTTGATGACGGAACCGGGGATAACAGCTCTTCCAATCATCATGATGCGGTGCTAATCAACCGTCCGGATGTGATTTCCGATACTCCATCAAGTAAAGGAAAAGCCGTTTATCTGAGAGAGTCGGATAAACAGTATATTAACATACCTTATCAGCTTTTCAAGAACACTACCTATTCCGCAAGCATGTGGCTCAAGGATTTTGGAGCCGGAATCCTTCTCTCGGCAGTAAACATGGATAAGGCTTTAGACTATCCCTGCTTCGCAACCCGTACCTCCAGCGGGAAGTTTGAGCTTTATTCCAATAATCGTAGAAATCCGAGTCTTTCATACTCTTTCTCCTACCCGTTCAGCTCATTGCAGGACGGCAAGTGGCACATGGTCGCTTTCACACATATCCCCCGTGGCGACGGATTCAGTTGTGAAAAGAAACTGTATGTGGACAGTAAACTTGTTGCTAACTGTGAGGGAGTATATGACATTCCAACCTCGATAAAGGTGCAGATTGGAGGTGACTGTGACGGGCATTATACCAGTTTCTCCACTGATATAAAACTTGATAATATCCGTATCTATGACCGTGTACTGAAGGCGGAGGAGGTACATACTATTTATAATCTGGAAAGGCTACAGTAAGCCATACGCAGTTTTTCTCAGGTTGCGGGGTGGCAATTCCAACTCATGATGATACTTATTCTGACAGAAAAAATGGGGAAACAGCTTTAAATCTCTGTTTCCCTAATATAACTCTCAAACGGCAACTCCACCCCATTGATCGGCCATCGCATCCGCTATCCCGGGAAAGGTCTTGCTTCTCAGGTTTCTTCTCTCCTCACATGCTACCAAGACATTCATAAGGATTAAAAGATTATCTGCATCAAAATCCGGTCCGAATAGCATCTCAGGCCTATATGCTCCACTGTCTGCCCCGTCTCTTCAAACAGCTGGAATTTATAGAACCTGATGAAAGCCGTTACATCCGTGTAGAAATTCTTCCCGGCAAAACTCAAGGGATAAATCATCGGGTATCCTCCGACTTGTTGTGGCTGGAATGCTCCTATTCCCACTCCGGTTATCAAGGCCATGTCAGCGTCAAAAATGATTGGTACGTCGGGATCATAGTCGAAGTCTCTGACAAAGAACATTCTGATTTCTTTCTCGCTGACTTCCTTGATTCTGAATTGTGCCATTCCAGAGGTGTTCTCATCTAATGTTGCCTGTACTCGTGATTCCATTTCTTTAATGCTCATATTGGTGTTCAGAATCTCACCGTTTGCTATAAAATAGTTCTTCATAATGATTTAGTTTTAGTTTTTTGTGATGTGATTGTTAGTGTGATATTCCATTCCTTTTTCAGATAAGAGACAAGACCGGAATAGGAGTCAATACGTCTCCTTTCTCTATGCATGATTGATAAAGCCTCTTGTAGGGTCAGATTAATACAGAGACCGGTTTTAAAAGCGTCTCCATATTTCTGTCGGAGCGCTTCAATGTCTCTTTGGTATTTCTTAGGGATAGGTTCGGATGATACCGCTTTTTCGGTGACATCAGGTGCGGTAAAAGTATCCTGACGATTGGGAATAGGCTCCCGCTCAAGTCCCAATAGCTGATTTATGAACTCTTTAAACATAGGGTTTATGCTATTTTATTATTCAGTTATTAGGTTCTGGCAGGCTGTGAATGGTGTTTTAGCGATTTGGAAGAGAAAAAAATAAGAAGAGCGCCGTTGACCATATTCAGATCTCGGACACCCTTCTTCATTGTGTGAGTATTTGTTTCTTCGGTAATAAGGCTTTGGGAGGATGCTGGACGTTGGGCAATTATACCTTATATATATAATAGCGCTCCAAATATGAAAAACGCGCGCCATTTCCAGTCATGCCCTAATCTGTGTAATAAGGGCATGTTCCAGTGAGCATGTCCAATCGATTAATCAAACTAATTTTTTTTAAACAATGAAGACCAACAAGAAAGAAATTGTGAGGAAATCAGAACTCCTCGCACAGATCAGAGCCGACCTCAAGGCATGGGAGGAGGCGGAACCCGACTTTGACGACAACTACTTCGACGAGTCGGACGTGATATCATACTATGAATTCCTGGTCAATAAGTACCGGGACGAGTGGGTCATAATCGATGATACGGAGGAAGGAGGCGGCGATGAGGGAGCTGTTTGACATCACTCCCCATTCCACGGGCCCCGGTTTCAGGATGAGGCTCAAGACCGGGGAGATAGATGTTCCCGATGGGCGTGGCGGATACATCGTCAGCTCGGGGATGGGTTCGGGAAAGACCGAGAGCATCAAGAGCCTGATCCGGCAGAAATACAATGAGGGCATACTCTATTGTGTCGATACCAAAGACGAGCTGGAAAAGATGTTCGGCTGGATAGTGGAGAACCTTGTGATGGAAGGGGTATTGAGGATGGAGGATGTGATGATTATATCCAGTGACCCCGGGAGAGCCGATTTCCTGGGGCAATACAGGGACAGCCCCGGAGTGCTCATGGAAAAGAAGGTGATTCTGATAACTCATGTACGCTTCTGGACAGACCTGATAAACTATTTCCTCATCTATAAGCCACAGAAGGAGGTGGCACCGTTCGACGGTGACTTCAGGACGTTGATGGGAAGGGATGACCTGAGGGGATATGTCATCTTTGACGAGACGCCGACCTTCATCAATCCCTTTGTGGAGTTCGACAGGAGCATGCTGGGGATATTCGGAAAGACCGATGAGAAAGGCAATATCGTCTGCAAGCCCCCTGAAGAGCTGGGCCGGTATTATGACCTTTTCATCAGGGGCGGAAAGAACGACCTCTTCAACCAGGCCTACAGGATCAACCGTATGAAGCGTGACGTGGTGCTGGGGCTCATTCCAAAGTATTATGGTTCATGGGTGATGTCCGATACCGACAAGGTAGGCATTACATTCTACCCGGTTGACCTCTGTCCCGGGGGCATGACAATCTCCACGCATATCCTCATCTTCGAGGGGGCGGGTAATATCCTTTTCAGAGGCTCCACCCGCTTCACCCTTCTGGATACGGAAAGCAAGTACAACACCGTAACGGAGTTCAAGAGGATGGATTTCGGACTGTCCAGAAAGTGTTTTGATGAAGCGGGGTTCGGCACATTCGTAAAGAGGATAGGCAGGCTGATAGACAAACCTTCCTTGATTGTATGCTGGAAGGATATAAACGGTGACGATGACGGCCCGGGAAAATCCGGATATGCGGAACGTTTCAGGAGGTTACTGGTTGCCGAAGGTGTCGATCCCGGGTTGTTCACCGTCACCTATTATGGAGCGACCGACAACAAGAGCACCAACTCATACAGGGATGTTGAACAGATTCTCCTGTGTGGTGACTGGAACCTTCCGAACACCGAATCGGCAAAGATCCGGAGGGCCTATGGTACCTCCACTGACCCGCACAGTCAGAAGGACTGGTATTTCTCACAGCTCATAACGAGGATAGGCATCAGGAAGCATATCGAGGGTGAGGTATATACGGTCTGGCATACTGATGATTTTGATGAAAGGTTCATAGAAAGGATGGACGCCTACTTCAATGAGAACAGGGTCATAGGCAAGGCTTCCGTTTCTCATAATGACTGGGAAAAGAGGTTGGACGGGATGAAGATCAGGAGCAACATTAAAGAGGAGATCAGACTGTTGGCCAGGTATGACAAGGATATGCAGAGGGCTATAACCATGGATAGTGAATATACGAAGGAGGTTACTTTTGCCTATCTGGAGATGATTGGTATAAAAAGGTATGTCAGGGAAAGACGTAAATATGACAGACTACTGGAAACCTTGAGTAAATTGAAGATTACCCTGGTGATAAAGTAAAAAGGGAATGGGCGGGATTTGTGGCCACGCCCATCCCTTTCCTTATATCAGCTGTTAGGATAAATATTTACTCACCCGCCTTTTTTTGATGTACAATCTAATATATATAGAGAAGTAAAAAAAAGCGGGTAATATAGTAAATAAAGGGGATATGGAATAGATAATGGAAGAAGAGACCTGCTTCGCGGTCTACCAAAGTGAGAGGAAAAGAATAAATAAAACAAAAAACATCCTTCTTCTCTCTCACTCTGGAAGGGTACGAAGTAGCCTCTCTCTTCAATCTTTCATCAACCGTTTCCATAGCTCCTTTACTGAAAAATAGTGGTTCTTCCCGAGAGACGAAGATACTGAGAGGACCGGCTTTCTCCCAAAGAAAAGCCTGGTCCGGTCTCTAGGAAGGTTCACGATACAATAACAATCTAAAATCCAATAATATGATAAACAAAAACATAAGCTACTACTTTAATTCAAGCGATTCAAGGAGTAGAATCTATTATAACTTCGACCATATCCTTGAACTTATAGCATCCGACACTAAACTTTCCAAGCAGACAGACATGGTTAGAAAACAGACAACAGAGAAGGCTTACAAGGAAGAGAAACACAGACTCCCCATGATAGCACCTTCCGGAATATTCGACTACAGAAACGATGACCCGGACAACCTGCACCAGTATTCCAATATCCTTGTGCTTGACTTTGACGATTTCGGGTCACATGAGGCTGCACAGGAATTTAAAGAGAAACTGATACAATATGCCAATCCTCTCCATCTTTACGCAGTATGGTTCTCCCCGGGTAATAAAGGTGTGAAGGCGGCTATGGTTCACGACAACACCAACCCGGAGCATCATTACAATCTTTTCCGGCAGGTGAAGCAAAGGTTATATCCAAGGACTGATGAATTCGATAAGAGTTGTCATAATCTAAGCCGCACGTTCTTCCTGAGTTCCGATCCTGATGTCTATGTCAACCCGGAGAAAGACACGTTGATTCCCTACCACTTTGAATATGACCCATCCATTCTTGAACCTGCTGCGAAGAGTTATAATCATGGTGGTTCCGGCGGTTGTTTCATTCATACGCCGGAAGAGATTGAGAGGAATACAGGTTTTCAGAGGTTATGGAAGGACAAGACACTGATTAACTACGTGGACAGGAAATGGAGAAAAGAGTATCCGGACAGTTATGAAGATGGAAATAGGCACAGTTCCATACTCTCAAGAGCAAAATGGTTATGTCGGTACGGTGTCTTATACGATGCTGCCCTGGAATATCTCATCGGTACATTCGGCAGGCATGGTATCTCTGAGGATGACATTGAAGGGATGGCAATCAACAACTATAATGCCAACCGTGAAAGTTTTGGTGTCTCAAGGATGGAACTGTATTCAAGGAAGGAACGGGGAGTGGTGTACAGGAATCGGATGTTGAGGGAAAATTCACCGTTTCAGTAAGGGTCAAGGCAGTGTACAAGAGGTAAGTTTATGATGGCTTGCCTCTTATTTTTCATAACCCTAGGAAAGCCTCATTCGCCATATCCACAGCATCCTCAAGAGAGCCCCCACTTTCATTGACAAACATAAGGATCGCGTCTATGAACTTGTCGAAGGAAGCACAATCCTCACCCTCGGTCTTGATATTGTACTCTGCCTCAGTAAAACAAATATTCTCTATCAGTTCCGTTCTCATAGAAGTAAAATATATCATACCGCAAAGATAGGCACAATTAAGATGTCTGTCAAGAAAAAGTAACTTCTCTTCTTTTCTAGGGCAATTTAAGGATGTGCCTTGAGTCTCCGGGAATAATATATAACCCCACTTCCCGATAATCCATAGGCACTTTTAATTCATTGCCCTTAAGATAACTGAACATTCCCCACATGTTTTCCGTTATATCCATTCAAGCCTTCCGGATAATGGTGTTAATCTGTAGAGTCAGGTTCCGGTTATATATCTCTTGCCGGTAGTGTTCACTGTATTCCGGAAGACTTCTGTTTTTTTGTAGAGTGAAAAAGACAGCCTGGCCCAAGTATAGAGCTTATGAAACGCTATCTTCACAGACAATAAGATTCTTCAAACTGTCTCCAATCTAATTACCCTACAACATCCTCAAAGATAAGGCAGCCGGATGAGACAAGCAAATACCCGTCCTATCATCACTGGCAGAACGGGCATGAAATACTACTCGAATATCGTATCCATATATTGAGATGAAAACCGGATGGATACACACAATTCATAAGGGCAGTCAGCAAAAATGAAACAGTTTATTATGATGATTTATCCTCACGGAGAAACAAATACCGGCTCTGACTGCCCTTGGATACAACTTCTAAATCTATGTCTGAAAGTTAGGATATTCAGATGAAATATGCAAATGAAATCATACAAAAAACTCTCATCCTATCATCACTGACCGGACAAGAAATTGGATTTATTATTGGAAATATGTTATCATGGCTAAACAAAGGTAAGGGATATGTCAGGCTTCCGGTTATACTGGCGTGATAAAAACAGTCTGCTATGGGATACCTTCCACAAAATCCTTGAGCCTGTATAACCGGATGATGGCTGAATTGTATAAAGGATTGGGATAATATAAGTTTATTTCCCGGATACTTGTCTTTACATATTCACGTACATCCGTTATATGCTCCGAATCAATACATATATCCTTGGGAAGTTGTGCCGTCAATGCCCAGCGGACGATATCCCTTACAGACTCCTCGTCAAACCGGCAACTTTCTTTTCCTGTCATACTGCCATCCATTTTTCGGTGCAAATATAGTAATTGTCCGTTGGAAAAAGGTTACGGCACTTCCTTGTTCTGATATAAAAAACTCATGACCTGTATCTCACAATACACATCACTCGATAAAATATGCCCCATCCATCACCGGACAGAGCATATCGGCAGTAGTTCTATTGTTATGTAGAAAGAGTATTTTGATGGCACAAAGATAATATGAAATCCGGACATATCCACCGCCGCCGTACATTTTCCCCCACTGATATCTCTCCTTTAGCTCCATAATAGAAAACGGAGTGATGGATATTCAAGTTGTGGGGGGAATAAAACCGGCGGAGTGATATATATTATCAGTTTATTTTTGAAAATCATGTACATTATCGTTATTTTTGCCATGGAATTGTGAGATTCTTTAGACACAGTACTTTTGATTAACAAGATTTTAGTTGTTGTGTTGGAGGGCTTTCTGTCTGTAATAGGATGGGAAGCTCTTCTTTTTATTTTTTGATTGAAATACAACATAGAAATACGGGTGAAATAATAATTAAATGAGGATATAGAAGAGTAGACCAGCTTCGCGGCCTACAAAAGTAAGGAAAAGAAAAATGAACAAAAAACAAATCTTCTCCTCTCCACTCTGGCAGGATACGTAGTAGCCTCTCTTATTCAATCTCTCATTAACACCTACCATAGCCACTTCAATCAATTCCAGCGTTTTTTGCTCCTAGGGTTATTCCTTCTTATTCTGACCGGAAAGAAAAAGGAAACAGTAAACATCCCGGTCTCTCTTATCCTTTATCCTCTACAATCCGAACTCCTTTTTCAATTTCTAAGCCATACTTACACTCCCTCCCTTCAGTTCCGGTTATCATCTTCATCGGATAACCATTGCCGGGAAAGCTTGACATACCGGAACGACTGCCGGACAAATCCATCGGGCCATCATCCGCATATTCTCCCGCTTCAACTTACACACATAAAAAACTGCCGTCTGACAAAACCCCGAAATCCTTACATGTGTGATTTAAAAAAAATGTTCAATTTCAAAAATGAAAGAAACATGAAAACAGAAACAAAAAGAATTTTGGAAAAGGCCCAGGCAGGTGATGCAGAGGCTCAGTATCTAACCGGTCTGTATTATGAGGATAAGGGAAATGCCGACGAGGCTTTCCTATGGTATGACCGTTCGGCGATGCAGGGATTCGTATATGGAATCAACGCCGTTGCCATATATTACCTGAAAGGGATAGCTGTAAAGCGGGATACTGGCAAGGCAATCGCCCTTCTGGAAAGCATCGCGGAAAAGGAACCCACAGCCAAAGCCAATCTGGGCCATATATACCTGGAAGGGCAGGGATGTCCGCAGGATATAGGGAAAGGTATCGGGTTACTCGGACAGGCTGCGGATTCAGGTGACGGACTGTCGGCTTTCACAATGGGGCATATACGCCTCAAAGGGCTGTTTGGGACTCCCGTAATGTACAAGGAAGCGACAGGATGGTTCGAGAAGGCCTATGAACTGGGGATATATGACAGTGTGGACTTCCTCTGTGACCTGTATGAAGGTCTGTATTCACGGGGCATGAGGGACATCAGGAAATACAGGTTATGGTCGGATGTCAGAAAAAGCCTTGAAAAAGGAGGTTCCCGTACCGGTCTGGCAATGCCATCATCCGCAAACGGAGGCAATGTACCGGTATTCGGGGAGGCAAACGGCAGACAGTACATCATCATCGGCGGGGAGAAGGCTTATGTCGATCTCCTCGTTGCTGAGACATTCCTGGTCAATCCTGATCCGAAGGCCTATACGGAAGTGGAGCATATTGACGGCGACATGTCCAACAATGCGGCTGATAATCTCAGATGGATAAAAAAGCAATAAAGTCTATGGTAAGGAATATGAAAGTAACATTGACAGAAAAGATTAATTGGACAAAGTACAACCTGACTTATCCAGGGCTGGATGATATTATACAGATGATTCGTACGGGAGACATGCAATTACATGACAATGAGTTTGATGGCTATACATTGAAGCAGGCAATAGAGCATATCAGGAGTGTAGCCCCGAGTGACATGCAGAAATGGAAAGCCAGACTCCTGCCCGCTGTTGCCTATAACGGTACATTCAGGGAACTTAACAGTGCGGGGCTGATTGAATACTCGTGTGTGACAGCATTGGATTTTGACCACATAGCAACGCCATACGATATGTATAGCCTGGAAAACAGACTGAAAATGACACCGTGCGTTCTAAGTGTTTTCATTACACCCAGTGGAAATGGACTGAAAGCTTTGGTTTTGCATGACAATACAGATCCGGCCAGACATGGGGATTTATACAATCAGCTACTAAACATGTTCTATGTGGCAAACAGAAGTGATGCAGGCTGTAAAGACCTGGCACGCAGAAATTATCTGAGTTATGATCCTGACATCTGGACCAATCCCAATCCGGTACAATTTCATTATGTCCCCACCATAAAGCCACAGGTACAGATGCCACAATCATCCGGGACAAGAACAGTGTCGGACAGAAGCATCATCAGCATTATGAACTCCCACTGGAAAAGGAACAATCCTGAATATTGGAAAAAAGGCAACAGGGGAAACTGCATCTTCAGGTTAGCCTGCTGGATGTGCAAATGGGGTGTTGACGAGGAATTGGCTACTGAGTATTTCATTGATGGCTGGGAAGATGACACAATGGATGAAAAGGAAATCAGAAGCCATGTGGGAAATGCCTATAAGACCGAAGGGAAGAACTTCGGAACATTGATGTTTACAATACACTGATTTAATCAACCCTTTAAAAAACAATTATGGCACTGACAAAAAGCCGGGGTAACATGTATCCTTTTGTTACCCACACGTGGAATGCAATAAAAGGGATATGTTTTCATGACTGCCCCTATTGTTACATGAAAAAATTCGATGGTCTGCTTCCTATACGGTTTGACCCCAAGGAACTGGAAGTAAACTTAGGTGAAGGCAATTTCATTTTCGTTGGCAGCGGAACGGATGCCTGGGCTTTCGATATACCTTCGGACTGGATTACCCGGTTCCTGGATTATTGTAACCTGTTTAATAACAACTATCTTTTCCAGTCCAAGGACCCTTCACGTTTTTTGGAGTTCATTAGTCATCCGGTAATGCAGAAATCGGTTTTGTGTATGACCATAGAAACCAATGTCTTTTATCCGGACATCGTAAGGAATGCTCCAAATACCCGGAAACGTGCCAAAGCCATGCAAAAACTGGCGAACCTTGGAATGAGAACCTATGTGACCTGTGAACCTCTGATAAAATTCGACTTGCCCGGAATGGTTGAACTTGTCAGGATGTGTTCTCCTGTACAGGTCAATATCGGCAGGAACTCACGACAGGACATTACCCTTCCCGAACCGACAAGGAATGAAGTGCAGGCATTGATAACCGAACTTCAGAAATTTACCAGAGTGTTAGTCAAATCCAATGCCAAGTGCTGGATTTGAGAATGTACTGACTGATTGGAAAGATAAAGGAGACGCTGTATAAGCTCTCCTTTAAAATTTCATCAAAACCAATAAAGAATCCATATATCAAGGATACAGGTAAAAAATATTGCAAAATGCTACCTTATGAGTTAACCGAAGGCAAGTTAATTATACATATACTGCATATTTATTATAATACCCACTCAGGCGGCGTTAGCCTACAACAGACGAAAGAGAAATAAAATATGATGACAGAATGCAACTTTTTTTCCTAAAATGAGTAATGTTACTTAAAAAGAAAAGGTTTTAAAGGGAAAAATATTGATGCGTACCGTTGACTCATCCAATACGAAACAAGTAACATAAAAAATTGCATGATACCTCGTCCGATGGTATGGTATGCAGCGTAAAGCTACCAATATCATCACAAAACTCCCGTCATAACCTTTGATGGTATTGTACGGGCATTTTGGAGATAACGTTACAATCAGATAGAGGCAGTCCGGATGCTTCTATTCTTTTTTTCTGCATAGTGGAGGGCAGGAAAGATCAGTGCCTGTAAAACCCGGGAGAAAAGCCATATATCATCTCCCGGTAGTCTTTGGCACTTTGTTTTTTTGCCCCTTGAATATCTTTTTACTGTTTATATATCAAAGTTGGTTATGGTTGGTGATAAGGAGAGGGGGACAAATTAGATACACCCCAATAAAAAAATAATGGTCTGGTTCATAATCCCTTATCCGACAAGCAATATTTGTATCTCCCTGAATTTGTCCCCCTCTTATCGAATAGCAAAAGATAATGTATGATTCTGCCGGCAATACATATTTCCCACTTGTATTTTAACCTCCGGACAATGGACATAAATGAAGATGGATGATGTATCCGGTAAGTTCCTGTCGACAGTCAACCGCAGGCAGGTTATATGATTGGTTATACTATACACTATATCATAATAACCCACTCAGGCGGCGTGAGCCTACAACAAACGAAAGAAGAAAGATATACAATAATTTAGTGTAACTTTTTTTGTCAAAATGAGGGATTTTACTTAAAAGAAATAGATTGCATAAGGAAAAATATTGATGCGTTCCGTTTACTCATCGAAGTGTAAAAAGAGTATATAAAAACATTGCAAACCTTTATATATGAAATGAGTATAAACAAAATAACACAATTATGGGTAACGATATAAATAATATGATATCAATTAGTATGCCTAAAGGTTGCAGGTATATGAGTGATTATGAAAATCTCTTGAATGGAGAATTGCCGTTGGATGGAAAGTTTATCCTGAACAAGACTGTAACCGGTTGTGGTGGTACATCCCTGTTTCTCAATTCGAACTTTCCTGTGGTAATAATTTCGCCTCGACTTCAGGTGTTGAAAGAGAAGCACAGACAATACCCCGACAGTTTCCACTTCCATGTCCCATTGTGTAGTAACAGGGCGCAAGCAATAATTCAAAAGATGCAGGATCTTGATTCGTACCTGAATTATCATCATGGAAGCACACCATTTGCTCCCTTGTCAAAACCTGCCAAGATACTGGTTACACTGGATTCATCGGACAAGGTTCTTGGTGTCCTTAGAGGAAATAATATGCTGGATTCATGCCTCTTTGTGGTCGATGAGTTCCAGTGTCTTATGGGTGATGCGACGTTCAAGGGGAGTACGGACATGAATTTTCTCATCCGGCTTGATAATGAAGTAAAACGCATATGTTACTTATCTGCTACCCCTATCCCTGACATCTATCTGAACTACATACCTCAATTCGCCAACATTCCTTACTATAAATTGGAGTGGGATCCTGATGTGATTGTAGAGCCGACATTGAAGGAGAGGCAAATGAGGAACGGTGAGACTGCTGAGAAACTGTGTGGGGAACTGATACAACGTTACAGAAGGGACGGCTATTTTGAAAGGAAAATAGTGAACGGAAATATAGTCTGTTCCCGTGAAGCCTGCATATTTCTCAATGAGGTCAAGTCGATCATAAGAATAATCGGGCAAAACAGTCTGAAGCCGGATGAGGTGACCATCCTGTGTTCTGAAAGCCAGTCCTCAAAGCTGCCCAAAGGATTCACGATAGGCGGATTGGATACGGACAGGAACAAGCCTAAAAACAAACCTTTCACTTTCTGCACGAAGGCATCTTTTGAAGGTGTGGATTTCTACTCGGACAATGCAAGCACCTATATCTTCATCAATGCAGGGAAGGAGTGGCAGACCCTTGACATCATGTTGGATATACCTCAGATTCTCGGCAGACAGAGGCTTGATACAAATCCGTTCCGTCATGATGCCACGATATATTACAAGACCTACCCTACCACTGTGACGAAAGCAGAGTTTGAACAGAAACAGAAGATGATGGAGCAGAATACGTATAGGATTCTTGACACTTTCAACAATGCCCCGAAGGAAGCCAAGACTTTATTGGTGCAACTCTATAGAGACAAGGCATCGGAGAAGAGGTTTGCGGATGATTATGTTGACCTCATACAGGAGAACGGGCAAACGACGATAGGTTACAATCATCTGGTAATGGCGGCAATGTGGAACAGGTGGTACCAGAGAAGTTACTATTATAACAATTCCTGCCAACTGTTGACGAGCATCCAGTCTGCGGTTGGGATGCGGAAGAAGCCGGATGAGGTGAAACAGTTTGAGCAGTGGTATTATAATGCACCTGACAAGGACAGGCTTGCAGGATATGCGAATTTTAGGAATCAATACCCACACTACGATTCACAGCTCTTGCAAAATCCGTTCATTGATTTCAGATTTCACGGGTGGTATGGAACTCTTGGTTATGATGCCTTGTCAAGTCTTGGTTTTCGTGAGGCTGATGTTGAGGATGCCTATAATAATTTATGCGCACAGACTCCGATAAGGGATGTTTGCAGGCAGGAGTTCGTTCCCGGCATGCTTTATTCCAAACAGGAGGTAAAGGCCAAGTTACAGAAGATATACGACAGCTTGGGACTTTCAGGTAAAACAGCCAAGGCAACGGACCTGAAACAGTATCTTCCTGTTGTGGAAAAACAGAGGACAAATGACAGGGGCAGGAAAGTGTATTTTATAGAGATACTGGAAACATAGGCAATCAATAGGCAGTACGTTCACGGATAGAAGGGCGGTATTGCTTATTTTTTTCTTGGCGGCTGTATATGCTGTATTATCAAACGGAGCAAAAGTGATTCCCTAAAGCTATGTTCATTCAGCCAATGGAGGGAAAAAGGATATGAAGCCTCATTGTCCATCACATAAACAATGGTATGTGGGAGTTAACTGAAAGCCAATTATATACCATATGATTATTACAATTGATGATAATACCCACTCAGGCGGCGTGAGCCTACAACCAACGAAGAGAAGAATAGTATACAACTTTTTTTTGCCAGAATGAGGGAAATTACTTATAAATGATATGTTTCAAAGGAAAAAAAATTGATTGATAGCGTTCCGTTTACCCTTTCAATGATGATTTGGAGAACTGGAAAAATTGATAATACGGAAAAAGTGTATTATTGTCAAACTTGTCACTTATTCTTCCGGCTGTATATTCTCCAAAGGTAGCAAGAGAATTGGGATTTTATTCATTCCCCGGTATTCCATAAACCCAGAGTATGATTGCTATAAATGAAGATATAGCAAATCGGACAATGCAATCTTTCTGTATGCCAAAATCACTGTCGGATGAGTTGACAGAATGCATCACTTTTTTTCTCTATAAAACCTATTCTATTTAAGTAATTTCCCCATTTTTGAGAAAAAAAGTTGATTTTAGGATATAGTATATTTTCTTTCTTTCGTTAGTTGTAGGCTCACGCCGTTTGAGTGGATATTACTATTAATTATAGTAACAGTATGATACAATGGGCTTTCAGTTAACTCTTGTATCTCACCGTTTGGATAATGTTTGAATGATGAACCTTGCCTTTTTTCCCTGGCTGAATTGGAGTACTTATACATTGTTTCAACTTCTCATTTGTACTATACATATTGTTTTAGGAAGTATGGGCAAAAGTGTATCAGTATAAGCGGGAATCCGACAAGCCATTCCCATTACCTTTACAATAGATCCGGTTTAAATCAGGCTACATATGTCTCCCGTTAATATTGCCAGATAGTCCTTGCCCGGTGAATATAATGGATAAGCCGGATGATTACTGTGTGGCTATAATGACATCAGATTACAGAACAAGGCTCAGTATTCATAAGACCGGCAAGGCAACAAACAAGCGGTAACGGATGTTCTTATTTCCTATAGCTGGTTCAGGTTGGTGACAGTTGGTTTCGGTTGGTAATGCGGTTATGTAAGGGTTGGTATTATTCTCACCCTGGTATAAGAAAGACTACGGAAGATGGTATCAAACAGACTGGATAATATTTGTCATTTATTGGGTGAAACCGAGGTGTGAAACTGTGAAGTAACATGGGAACCTATACCTGTGAAGTGACATGAGAAGCTGGTGTGAACTAATCTATATGTTTGTTTGTTGATTTATAGTAAATTACATAATACTGAGAAGTGTGAACTTTAATTATGCAAATAGACTGAATCCCCTAAAATATAATCTTCCCATATTTTATCACCGGTTCACAGCCATAAAAATAAATACGGTAAAAAATGTTGATGATATGGGCTGATGAGAACGAGCAACAGTAAAGGGTGCCTGGGAAATAAACGGGAGGTAATATATGAGTCTTATCCCGATACCCCCAGGCACTTTGATTTCCTGCCCGTTCATATATCCCGGCCTTGTGAAATGTCAGACGAGTATAGGGGTGAGAAACTAAGAGATATTATCTTCTGGCCGGTAAGAAAATTATAATGGCTTGTTGCTGCTCTGACTAATACTTACAGAGGTTTAGGACTCATAATGTTATGGTTGGTCATAAAGATAGTATTTTTGCTACTGGACTATTATGGTAACATAGGTATCTATTGATTTATTGTAAACTGGACTCTGTATTGTATAACTATTCATCATTGGTCTGCAGATTGTGTCTGGGTGAAGAATTTGTATGGTTATTGAGTAGTTCTGGCTGCGTGTTTAAAGATGATGTTTGAACGATATATCTTTGTCGTTTGGATTTGTATATTATTTAAGGTATGCTTTAGTGGATAATTCTGAAATGTGTGTAGAAATTGGAATATAAAAGAGAAGGCAGACTTTTTGGGTCTACCTTCCATTTTGTATTTTACTTTGACTGCTTCAAAATTTTATTGACTGTTCTTCTACTAATATTGAGTTTATTACCGATTTCTCCCTGGCTCATTCCACTATCTGCCATCTGTTTCATCTTTTTGACAATTTCTGGAGTCACCTTTGAATTTATTTTTTTGTTTGGTGCAGAAAGGGTCTGATTGCACTGTTTGTCCGCCTTGGGTTTTGTCGGCAGAACCTCATATTCCGGTTTAGTACACACATATTCAAAATGCAGGTAGGGTGTCTCAACAAATCTAACAATAACCACATCACCAGTCTTGGCGGTGAATTTTCCCTTCAGTGCTTTGAGCATTCTTTTGTCCTCTCCAAGACCGGTCATTCCTAGTGCTATGACTGAATTGGCAAAGTTATATAAGGCGGATGACCCTGACATGTCTCTGAATTCAATGGGGTTGTAGACAGAGTTACTCTTGGATGTATGGGTGACTATTATAATGGTTATATGCCTTCCTTTCCTCATGTATTTGGATTTCAGGTTTTCCAGCCTATTATAGAAATCATTCACTGCCCTTGCATTATGGGCCCCACCGCCTTGCGTGATGTTGTCAATGATGATCGTACAATCTGTCTCTGTTCTGCCAACTTTCTCCTCTATGTCATCCGCCCAGTCATCCAGACTTGCGAAATGACAGTTTGAGAGACGGATGAAGTTGCTGGGAAAAGAATTGTTTTTCCCTTTGTAGCGGTGCTGTATGTCCATATCTCTAAGCTCGGTGTCATAGTAATAGACAGTCTGTGGAATGCCTGCTATGGTATCCGGGAGCAGTTTTGATTTGTTTCCCCCCGCTATGTCAATTCCGATCTGCATGGCGAGTGTAGACTTTCCCGCATCTGTATGACTGTAGAGTACACACGTTTCACCTGAATGGATAAGATTACCCAGCAATTGTGTACTTTCCATATTGATATGTTTGTTGAGTGTGTCATTGAGTGTCTCTTCGGCAGGTTTCTGCTTGTGGTCTGTTTTATCAGAGGATGACGGTTGGCCCTTATTCGCACTGGTATTAGAGGAGTTTGTATATTGTCGTTTCTTTTCCCAAAAGGAATGTTTAATCTTTTCTTCAGCCCATACTCCTCCTATGAAAATTCCACACTTGACTAAGGCAATTCCGCACTTGATTGCACCACTAATTAATTCACTTTTTGTATTGGAACTCCCGAAAGTTCTTCTACCATAAAAATTTGTTCTCATTGTTTTTTTATCGTTCTATTATAGTAATTTAGTTTATATTTCTGCAAGTGTACTGGAGCATTATTAAAAATCATGGATGTGTTGAGTGTGTCCGGTGTCATCACGTCCATAATCCAAACCTTTTTTTCTGATTTGTATTTTCCTATTGTTTTTATAGGTATCTTAAACCTGCTTCCATTACACCTATGCCAATAGACATGGGTAACGTCCATGATACATTTGGCCGTGAGCATCCAATAAATATTTTTGCCAGGTTTTTAGAGGAACTGATATCGCATTCTGAACTCCTAATCCTTATTTTGCCATATACGTTTTCCATATTCATCACTTGTTTGCTACAGTTGCTATCAGGCGTATCAATTCCCTGAAGGTCCATAACATTATTATCTCTCACCACCGTTGCTTGAATGGTTGCCTGCTCTGTTGTTGCAGTTGCAGGACTTTGGTCTTCTATGTTCATAATCTCATCGAATAAAATATATTTTTGTACTTTACATTGTTTAAATTATGCTTCTTTTCAAATACAGTCCGAAACTTTCTTTCTTGATTCATGCGGTCTGATATGATGGCTGTTTTTATTCTGAGAAGGAGTTTTTTCTCTTCATTGATTTCATCTGTTTTATATTATGCATCATACTTTGTTTCATGAGTCGTTGTTTTTTCGATGGTGCAAATTTATGGAGTTGGTTTAGAACTGTTGTGCATTAATTTGTTATAAGAAAAATAGAAGAAAATATATTTTGTTCTAACAAGTTAAGTTATTGGTCATAAGGAAGATTAGGAGATGTAGTGGTATAGAACGGAACGAGGTCTATAGAACAAAAAAAGCTACTCTCTTTACCAGGGAATAGCTTGATGTATGAATTGATTTCCTATGCTTTATCTCAAGGATTTCTTGGGTGGTTCCTCTTTTATTTTTTCAGTGAAAAATCCACTTATTTCTTTTATGAAATCGGGGTTGGCATTTTTTGCATGTGAGGTGGGATTAGTAATCTCTTTGTAATAAATAAAAAAAATTCCCATCCGTTGATATCTGCTACTCGGCATCTTGGGGTCACTTTTCCCACTTCTTCCATTTCCTGAATAGAAATGTCTCACAATATAGTAAAGACAGTTGCTTTTGGAGTCTTTGTCTGCCTTCCATTCAATGTACTCCATCGGATCTTCGGGCTTAAGCCTGCCTGTCAAACGGTAAGCAAAATTTTCTTTTATGTGGATATTATTGTCTATATATCCCTCTTTTGCAACATAATTTATAAAGGCCTCAAACTTTCTGACTCCTTGTTCCTTTACAGTATCCCTAATATCATCAATGGATATACAGCCATTCGCGTTCCGTTCCAATTCAAAATAATTGTCTGGTAGTTTAAATTCTTCATGATTACCATTGATGTTTAGGGGCTCAATGTTCGTTTCTCTTTCTATCGTATTCTCTGTTTTGAAATGCTCTTGTTCGTGCTTGTAATATTTTTTATAACATCTGTATGCTTTGTTATAAAAATAAATATATTGGGGTTGTTTGATAATCTCTTCAACTATTTCTCGTTCCATAGGATCGAATTCTTTCCGATGGATGAAATAGAATATTAATAGAAAGTGAAGTTCCTTGCGGACATGCCTTATATTAAGGAATGGGAAGTTTCCTCGGTCAGGATTGATTATCGCTATTCTGGTAATATGTTCGGTAAGGCTGTCTTTACCTATATGTAATGTACATTGTAACTTGGAAAATTCTGACATGAATCCCATCATTTGCTTTTTTTGGATTGGACTTCCCTTGTCTTTTCTTAAAAAACGATAGGAGAGGGGATTACAGTTCAGACAGAAGTTCCTGAGTTTAGTGATACTGCAGTTGTATTTGTAGATGGTACCTATAAAAAGATTTTTGTTGTCATTGACGAATGAGTCGACTAGGAGTTCGTAAGCCAATGTTGAGACCGGCAATTGCTGTAATAGCCTTAAACCGTGTTCTTGGGGATATGATTTGAGTATGTCATAGATTTCTGATACAGTTAATGGCATTTCGTTCTGTTCCATTTCGTATTTGTTGGCATATTTGTCGATCCAGTTTCCTATATTTCTATATCTCACGATTTTGCAGATAGCTTTATAGGAAGGATCCAAGACATTGGATACAAACAGCATGAGTTTAAAATTCTCTACAGTTACCAGCCACAGTCTTTTGGATTCATTGTTTATGTATTTTATATGTCTTATAAGGAAATACAATGTATTGCTTTTTAGGTATATCCAAACCCGCAACCACCATGTCAGTCGGTTTTGCCTTATGATTTTTTTTAAGCCTGTATAATATTCGTATGTTCCTATTTCTACCATAACTTAAATTCTGATTTTTATTTGTTGTTATTTTTCTCAGTTTGCCATTTTTCTCCTTATTGGTCTCATGTGTATCTTAGTTATTATTGCTTTTCAGACATGTATCACTCTATTCTTTCATGATTTATGAAGTGTTTGTGAGTGGAACTTTGTTTGTAGATGTAGCCTATTCCCTTTTTTATTTTTGTATCCGTAGGATTGAATCTGACTGTATAGTTCTTTTTCTTCTTATTCTTCATCGGGTTGTACCTTTCATAGAAACTTTCAATAATGTATATTTATTGTAGTAAAAATATGTGTTATTTGATTGTAGCGGCAAAGATAGCGAAAAAATAGTATATTCATAGTTATAGTAAACTGACTTGTAGAAGTTGTTTTTCCATTTACTATGATTAGTTTGCTATTTTGTTCTCCGCTCATATCTCTATATAAATAATGTGATCTTGTTGGGGCATGAATTATTATAAAAGAAATATATATGGTTAACTATTACATGATTTTGGATTTATAAATGTGGTTCTACCGTAATTAGTGTAAGTTAACCTAGATACTTTAACTCTCTCCCTATATCGGTATATTCTATAAGCTGCCGTACACGGCTTCTTTATGGTATTTCTCTTATAGGGAAGCCTTCAAAGGTTAATGTTTTAACATTGTACAAGTGTTAGTTTACGTTAGATCCCGTAGAACCATATATGTAGTGACTATAAAAGTGTGCAGTCATTCGTCAAGTATAAAATAGTAGGGCGGATTACAGTAAGTTCTTCATTGCCTCATCTACTTGTTCGTTGTCAAAACGACTAAGGTAAATTTGAGTAGTCTTTATATCTTGATGTCCCAATGCTTCAGAAATAATTCCTATATTAACTCCTGACTTCTTTAATATTGTGGCGAATGAGTGCCGGGCTACATAGGTCGTAACCTCTGCCTTGATATTCAGTTCTTTCGCAAAAACTTTTAACTCTTGGTTTATTTGATGACAGACTTTATGTACCCTATTGTTTTTTTGCATAGGTGTGATATGTCTTTTTCCATGTAAAATGGGAAATAAGTATGTCGCTTGCTTTTGATAATCTGCATATTTGTCTATAATCTGTTGTGCTTTGTCAGACAGCATAAGGTTTATACTTCCATGTGTTTTTTGTCGTTGATAGATTAACCTGCCATCAATAATATTTTTGGGCGTTAAGTTTGCAATATCGACAAATGAAATCCCTCCACATAGGTATGAAAAAGTAAACAGATTATGAGCCAACTGTCTCAATTCGCTTTGAGTGGTGCAATTAGCATTAATGATTTTAAGAATATCCTCCTTAGATAAAGCTCGTTTAACGGTCTTTGTGTTGAAGTGGCTTAGTTTATATTCAGTGAATGGATTTTTGTCACGTGCCACTATCTTTGCCTCGATTGCTTTATTAAATGTGGCGCGTAAGGTACGGAATTGATAGCTGAGAGTTGTGTCTTTATTTCCCTTACTGCGCATCCAATCTTCAAATTTTCGACAGAAAGCAACATCTATATGGCTAAAGGTATAATTCAATTTCTTGCCTTTATTGAAATTACGCAGGGTATTATACGAGTTGAGATAAGCGTAACTATTTCCAATTTTACCTTTTTGTTTTAATGCTTCGATTAACGATACATAAAATTCTTCTACAGTCTTGGCTTTGATTTTTTCTTTTTGTTCATTGATTAAAGATGAGGCTGTAAATTCTTCATTCCTTGATAACTTTTCCAGTATTTTATGCTGGTACTCAGATTTTACCTTTAGGATAATATTCTGAATTAGCTCGTAGTTCGGACACTTTGGCTTGGGCTCTTCCTTGTTGAAATCCCAATGCTTAGGATTTACGGATATTCCCAAACTTTTCATTACTCTTTTTTTGCTCTCTGTAATACGTAACATGAGAGGGTGCTCTCCGTTTGATAACACTTTACTCTTAAAACAAATCACTGAAACCTTGATACTCATTGCTTTAAAGGTTGTGCAGCGGTTTACACTATGGTTTACACCAACCTTGATTTTGTCCCATTTCTACTGCTAAAATCAGGAAATATATAAAAAGAAAAAGTGCCGATAATCATTAGATTACCAGCACTTTACTCAGTCGGGATGACAAGATTCGAACTTGCGACCACACGCCCCCCAGACGCGTACTCTACCGGGCTGAGCTACATCCCGAATTGCGGGTGCAAATGTACGGCTTTATTTTAAAATAGCAAATATTTATAGTGCTTTTTTTATTGAATGAACCTATATCTGTCTCTTATACACATCTCCGAGCCCACGAGACCGATCAGTAT
>ENA-OZZA01000125-OZZA01000125.1-human-gut-metagenome-genome-assembly--contig:-NODE-125-length-25994-cov-12.549404_pt1 | contig 25994 bp, 20 predicted proteins | sample MGYA00243640_ERZ654137 | MGnify/ENA primary metagenome ERZ654137 (study PRJEB26926, sample SAMN06165045) | human gut metagenome | biome: ENVO:00009003; feature: ENVO:2100002; material: ENVO:00002003... | reverse complement strand
CGAGATACTGATCGGTCTCGTGGGCTCGGAGATGTGTATAAGAGACAGGTTCGGATCTGTGCAGACGTAATATTCCTCCTTTCTCAAGGACAGATTTTCAGGAGGAGCGACAGATCTATCGGCAATATTTTTTCTATGTTTATATGGAGATATAGAGAAAGCAGGAAACCGGGGCAAAGTTAAATATATAAGATCCTTTCTCTCATTCCCTTTTCCTGGAATCCATGAAAATAGTCACCGGGCCGTCGTTAATCAGGGAAACCTGCATATCCGCGCCGAATTCGCCGCTTTCCACCCTGCCTTCCAGCAAAGACGCTAGTTCCTTCTTAAACAGCTCATACAGGGGAATGGCCCGCTCAGGCCTCGCGGCGCGGATGAAAGAGGGCCTGTTCCCTTTCCGGGTGGAGGCATGCAGCGTAAACTGGCTCACCACCAACGCGCTTCCACTCACTTCCCTTACGGAAAGATTCATCTTTCCGTCCGCGTCGGAAAAAATGCGCATGGCCGCCGCCTTGTTGGCGAGCCAGCGCACATCTTCTTCCGTATCCGCCTCTTCAATGCCCGCCAGAATCAGCAGACCGGGCCCCACGGCCCCCGCACAAACACCGCCGATATGAACGGCGGCCTTACTGACACGCTGAATAACCAGCCTCACGGTTCCTCTCCTTTCCCCCTCAGGATAGTCACCTTCGTTCCCGGCCTGGTCAGCATGGCCAGTTCATTGCAGTCCTGCCGGCTCAGATAAAACCCAGGCGAGCGGGGCGTACCGCGGGCAGCGTCAATGACATAGCCTCCCGCCGCCAGCACCAGCGTCTTATCCGCAGAAGGAAACTGCCTGCTGTAGATGGACACGGGGGCCTGCTCATCCTTTACGGTCGTTTCCACATTCTTTTTTCCCCCGTCCTTCATGGAGAGGATGGGGTATCCCTTGACAAAATCCGTCCCGTCGTAAAGGCAGATTTCCTTTTCCGGCACGTTCACCACCACATGGAAATCCAGAGGCCGGTACTTGAATACATCTCCCGCATGAAGAGCGGGAATATCCATCAAACCGTTCAGGTGAACCACCATGGCCTGAGAGCAACCCAGTTTTCTGACCATGCGTATCCAGGAATCTCCCTTCCGTACGGTATATTTTTTCACGTCCGGTCCGTTGGGATCCAGCAACTGGCGGATGCGCAGCCTTCCGATGAGTTCCTTCGCCTCTTTCCCTACCACGCCTCCCTGTTCCGCCAGAGGCTGCAGCAGTTCCAGAGCTTTCGGCAGACTGCCGCGGTCCATCAGGCGGCGGGCTTCAGCAAGGGCCTCCGGACGGCGCGGCCAGAGGGAATAATTTTCTCCGTCCGCCAAAACTCCCCGGGCACAAAAAGCCGCCGCCAAAAGGCTAAAGAAGACCTTTGCGCTTGAAGTCAAAAATATTGATTTCATGGGATTTTTGTATCATTTCCACCGTGAATTTCAAGAGGGAGACCTCCCATGCGTCATCCACTCCCTCAATGAGAGCCATGAATGTATCTTCTCCATTGCGCACCTGGTCCAGCAGCCGGCCACGCACGGAATCAAGCGGTTCATGCAGAATTTCCTCGCTCACCTCCGACCGTTTGAACCTGAACCCGTATTCCAGCAGCGTCAGAAAGCCTGGCCCGTTTTTGGAGAGCCAGTCAAAAAAGCGCTTGGCTTCTCCGGAAAACCCCTCCGTACTGATTTCATTGTAAATGGAAGGCCGTATGATTTTCGGTTTCTCCGCTTCCACCCAGCCGCTGCGCACGCGCACCACGTTCACCTCATCCATCAGTTCGCTGAGGAGAAGAAAATTAAACCTGGTATCGCCAAAAGTATCAATGCGGCGGTCCGGTTCATACACCACCCGTGTCATCTCCGCCGCATAGCGGATATCGTCACGGGAAAAGGAAGGCAGGTCGCTCATGGAAGAAAAGGCGGAAAGGCTTTCCATGAAAAAGCGGCTTCCTTGCCTTGGACAGGGAAGCCGCTTTTGTAATAAAGGATTTTTAGCAGTTTAACTTAACCCTGAACCTTTTCGATGTAAGCAACGACGTCGGCAACAGACTGAAGCTTTTCGGCTTCTTCGTCGGGCACTTCGATGTCAAAGTTTTCTTCGAAAGCCATCACGAGTTCAACGGTATCCAGCGAATCAGCACCGAGATCCTCGATGAATTTCGCATCAGCAGTCACTTTATCGGATTCAACGCCAAGTTGGTCGACGATGATACTTCTTACTTTTTCTTCGATGCTGTTGTCAGACATGATATTTATTGTTAAGGTTCATTGATACTACATGGGGTATGCGCCATTTGCAACACCTATTTATGAGTTTTTATGCGTCATCCGGCCACGGAGCCGGAAGCAGCAGGTTTCCAGCCGATTTTGGCCGTTCTTTAAAGATTCAGTCCGGCGGCTATGCGCAAGCCGTTCAACGTAATGTCAGGGTCCACATGGTCAATGCGCTCCACTCCCCTGGCGATCAGAGCTGCATCCCCTCCCGTAGCAACCACGGCCGGACGCACGCCCAGCTCACCTTCCAGCCGGGCCAGAATTTCCTTCACCAGCCCCCGGTAACCGTACACGGCGCCGGATTGCATGGCCTCTACTGTGCTGGTTCCAATGACACGGGACGGCTCCTGGGGGTCAATGGCGGGAAGAAGCGCCGTATTGCGCTCCAGGTAATCCCCCATGCTGGCAAGCCCCGGCGCAATAACGCCGCCCATGTAGGTGCATTGGGGCCCGATCACGTCAAAAGTCACGGCGGTGCCAAAGTCCACCACAACGCAAGGATACCCGTAATAGGCCGCAGCTCCTACGGCATTCGCCAGCCTGTCGGCCCCTATCTGGCGCGGGTGGGGATAGTCGATGCCCACGCCCAGCCGGGAATCGCAGGAAAGGAAATGGCACGGTTTGACGATCCAGTTTTTCAGTTCTTCCGCCACGCGCGGCACGACGGAACACACCACGGCGGCATCATAACGAACGCCGGCCAGCACCTCGTCCAGCCGTTCCCCGCTCACCTCCCGGGTGGGAACCATATACCGTTCCGGTAACAGGGCTTCCGGCGAAGAGAGTACGAATTTGGTGCGTGTGTTGGAATTGTCAATCAGAAGATAGGTCACGGGAATCAGTTAGTATGTTCCTCCGCCAGTTTCAAGGCCAAATCCGCTATTCTGCCGCTTCCTCCGGTCATCCCGGCCCGCAGCAGGTTTTCATGCATGCGCCTCCACTGTGCGCCGCCGTCCGCCATCATTTCCTGAAGAGCGGAAGCCAGGGCACGGGCGTCCGGCACATGGCTGCCGCCTCCCAGTTTTTCCAGGAGGCGGGTATTGCCCTCCTCCTGGCCCGGAAGAAGAAAGTTCACCAGCATGGGACGTGCGGCCGCAAGCACTTCGTGTACGGTGGCTCCTCCCGCTTTCCCGACCACTACGTGACTGGCGGCAAGATAGGAAGGCACGCAGCGCGTCCAGCCACGCACCGTCAGCCTGCGTCCGTATCTGGCGCGCAAATCCCGGATGCGGGGATAAATGCGCCGGAACCGGCGCCCCAGAATACAGGTTACATGCAGGGCGGGATTCGCATCCAGCATACCCGCCAGCTCCGCCCGCGCATGCCGTGCGGAACGCTGGGCAAAGTAAAGCACCCGGAACGGCTCCCCTTCTTTCCAGGAAAGGGGATGTTCCTCCGCCAGCGCTCCCAGCACGGGATTGACGGGAAATCCCGTAACGCGCAGCCTGTCCTGCGGCAGCCCCTTTTCCTCCATGATGGCCCTCGTCCAGGGATCCGTTACGGCCCAGAGGGGGGACTTGGAACATAGCCATGATTTATTGATGACGAAGGAATCCGTCACGACGGTCAGGTAAGGAACCGCCCTGCCCGTGCGGGAGGCCAGGGAATCCAGCATGTAGGGATATACCATGTAGGTGCAGACCACGGCATCCGGCTTCCATTCCCGCAGCAAACGTTCCAGCAGGCGCTCCACGGGGGCAATTCCCCTGACGGGCTTCTCCGCCATATTGCGCCTGTCGCTCACCTCGTACATCCATTTCCAGAGGCGGGGCATGCGGGAGATCGTCCACAGGTAGGCGGCGCGCGTCAGGCGGAACATCCGGGGCATCGCCTCCGAGCACAGGTCCGTAACGCGGACTTCCGCGCGCCCTGCGAGAGCATCCCTCACGCCCCTGGCTGCGGAATTGTGCCCTTCCCCGTATCCTGCGGTCACAATCAGAATGCGCGGCGGCCGTCCTTTCTGCATAGAACAGGGTATACCAAGATTCCGCTCCGTCGAAAAGAACTTCTTGCAGGAGGGAGGACATGAGGGGAAGCGGCCGGAAAAAACATTATCCTCCGGTATTCCCTCCGAACGGAAAGGAACGGGAAAAAACGGCCCTTCTTCTCTATTATTCCCTTCTCAAAACCGGATTTAACATTGACCTGCGCAGGCCGTCAGGGCAAGCTTCCAGCCATGCGCATCGTCTTCATGGGCACAGGCGACATTGCCATTCCCGCCTTCCGCAGCCTGATCCGTCACTCGGACCTGGCAGGCCTGGTCACGCAGCCCGACCGCCCTGTCGGCAGGCATCAGGTGCTTACAGCCCCGGCCATCAAAAATATTGCCAGGGAAGCGGGCATTCCCGTGCTCCAGCCGCATTCCCTGCGCAGCCCGGATGCGCTGAGCAACCTCAGGAGACTGAATCCGGATCTGATCGTCGTCATGGCGTACGGGCAGATCCTGAGCCAGGAAGTGATTGATATGGCGCCCATGGGCTGCATCAACGCCCATGCCTCCCTCCTGCCGCGCCACCGCGGAGCGGCCTGCATCCAGTCCGCCATCAAATCCGGCGATGCAGAAACGGGCATCACCATCATGCACATTGTCAGGAAGCTGGATGCCGGAGACATCATTGCCCAGATCAGCACCCCCCTGGAAGGCTCGGAAACCGGAGGCACCCTGCATGACAAGCTGGCCAGGATGACACCGGATGTCCTGCTGCCCGTCATCCATTCCATTGAAAAAGGGACGGCCACGCGCATCCGCCAGCAGGAAATCCTGGCAACATACGCCCCCAAGCTCCTGCGGGCGGACGGAAAAATCGACTGGACGCGCCCCGCAGAAGAAATCGGCCGCATGATCCGGGCGTACGACCCGTGGCCCGGTACTTTCACCAACTACTGGAACCGCAAAAAACGCATCCGCAACATGAAAATTTTCCCCGGCTTTTCCATCCTCCCGGAAGCGGAGGGGAAACCGGGCCAGGTGCTCTCCGCCGGGGAACAGGGGCTTTTGATCGCCTGCGGAAGCGGAGGATTGCTGGTGACAGACGTCCAGCTTGAAGGCAGCACGCGCATGAATATCTCCCAGCTCATTGCCGGCCACCCGAATTTGAAAGATATCCATTTTGACGTATAAATGGCCAAGTCCTTTTCCATGGAGAGCCTGAACGCGGCCCAGAGGAAGGCCGTGCAGACCCTGCAGGGGCCCGTGCTGATCCTGGCCGGGGCCGGAACGGGTAAAACGCGCACCGTCACCTGCCGCATCGCCCATATGGTGGACCGGGGCATCAGCCCCAAAAGCATCCTGGCCGTGACGTTCACCAACAAGGCCGCTCTGGAAATGCGGGAACGCGTAGGCCAGATGGTGGAACGCAAGGCGGCGCGCCAAATAATGGTGAGCACTTTCCATTCCCTTTGCGTTCGTATCCTGAGAGAGGATATAGGACGCCTGGGGTACAAAACCAATTTCACCATTTACAGCGGTTCCGAGCAAAGCGGCCTGATCCGGCGACTGATTGTGCGCCACGGCGGCATTACGGAGAAAATCACGCCCAAAGATGTGCTTTCTTCCATGAGCCGGATGAAAAACAGCGGTCTGGGCCTTGACTCCATTGAAGACAACCTGACAGCCAACATCGCCGCCTCCTACCAGCGGGAACTTCAGGCGCAGAATTCCGTGGACTTTGACGACCTGCTGATTCTGGCGGACAAATTGCTGAAGGAGCACCGGGACGTCAGGGAGGCGTGGCAACAGCGCTTCCGCTATATCACCGTGGATGAATTCCAGGATACCAACAGCCTCCAAATGAGCCTGCTGGGCCATCTGGTAGGTCCGGAACACAATGTCTGCGTAGTGGGAGACGACGACCAGTCCATCTACGGCTGGCGAGGTGCCCAGATCAGCAATATCCTGGAATTCGAACGTTTTTTCCCAAATCCCTCCGTCATCAAACTGGAAGAAAATTACCGTTGCACCGCCCCCATCCTGGACACGGCCAATGCCCTGATCCGCCACAACCTGGGCCGGAGGGACAAGACGCTGCGCGCCCACAAAGGCGGAGGAGAAGCCGTCCGGCTCATTTCCATGCCCGGAGACGCGGAAGAGGCGGAATTCATCATTACGGACATTGAAAACGTCCGCAGGCAGGAAGGCCGGCCCTGGGAGGATTTCGCCATTCTGTTCCGGGCCAATACCCAGAGCCGCATCATTGAACAAACGCTCCGGGAACACAAAATTCCCTACCGCATGGTGGGCGCGCAAAGTTTTTTCGACCGCAAGGAGGTGAAAGACCTCATTTCCTATCTGGCGACTATCGAAAACCCGCAGGCTGACGAATACCTGCTGCGCATCCTCAACACGCCACCGCGCGGCATCAGCGAGCTGACCAGCCATCTGGCCATCGACTGGAGCCGGGAGCACGGCAACAGCGTCTGGGCAGCCCTCCAGGACGAAGAATTCCTGACGGCCCTTTCCACCCGCGCCCGCAACAGCGTGCAGGCATTCAATGAACTGATTGCAAAATACATTGACCTTTTCCAGGATAAGGAAACCGACTTCGGAGACATCCTGGAGCAGCTTATTGAGGAAACCGGATTCAGCGAATACGTCACGCGCCTGTGCAAAACGGAAGCTGAAATCCAGAAACGGCTGGTGTCCATCGGGGACGTGAAAGCCTCCCTCCGCAACTTCTGGCAACCCGGAAAAACCCTCCGGGACTACCTGGCCCAGGTCACCCTGGACAAGGAGGATAATGATGACGACGTGGAAAACAAGCCAGGCGTATGCCTGATTACCATGCACGCCGCCAAGGGACTGGAATTTCCGGTAGTGTACCTCGTAGGGCTGGAGGAAGGCATTCTTCCCCACAAGCGTTCCCTGGAAGACGGCAATTGCGACGAAGAACGCCGCCTGCTTTACGTAGGCATCACGCGCGCCCAGGAGAAACTCATGCTTACTTATTGCGCCACGCGCCTGCGCTACGGGGACCGCATGCCTTGCCAGCGCTCCTCCTTCCTTAGTGAAATTCCTCCCCACCTGATGGAATATTCCAAATGGGAGGATCTCATGAACGCGGAAGCGACGGAAGAGGAATCCGGAAACTTTTTCGATTCCCTGCGCAGCATGCTTCTGGAAGAGGAATAAGAGGCGGTATGGCGTTTTGCCGGCCTCTTTTCAACCATGTATTTTATTCAGAGAACAAGGCGCCGTTTCCGTCCGGAAACGCCAGTCTGCCGGCTTTCCGCCTCCAGAATATTCAGCCGCGCCAGCTGCATGGTCTGTTCCGGACGTGAAAAATCCTCCCGGCCTGAACCGGGAGGATTGAAAATACGGGACTGGAGGTCTTCCCTGAATTACCAGAAGATGATGTACAGGGCAACCGTCGCGGCAACCACGAGCCATCCGAAGATTTTAGCCCGTGAAGAGGACTGAAGGGCAACCACGCCCCTGTCGGGCAGCACGATAGGCTGTCCGCCGCGGGCGGCGTTCACCGCCGTGAAGATGAAGCCGATGACCACTACCGTGATGAAACACACGGCCATGCGGTTCAGGAAGGCCATTTCCGGCTGCCATACCTTCAAGATTCCGTACAGGAGGGCATTAATGACGATACCCAGCCAACCGAAGATGCGCGGGCACTTGGGCACAAAGAAGCCGAAGAGGAACACGCACAGGGCGCCCGGGCTCAGGAAGCCCTGGAATTCCTGAATGAAGTTGAAGATGCCGCCAAAGGCCGGGCTGTCCAGGAACGGAGCAATGGTCAGGGCGATCACGGCGCACACCAGCAAACCAATCTTGCCGACGGTAACCAGCTCCGTGGGCCCCGCATTTTTGCGCAGCTTGTTGTAAATATCCATCGTAAAGATGGTGGAAGCGGAATTCAGCATGGATGCCAGGGAAGACACCACCGCGCCAAAGAGGGCCGCAAGCACAAACCATGTCCAGCCCGTGCCGGGAAGCAGCTTCCTGATCAGCGTGCCGAAGGCGGAGTCATAGTCAAAGCCTACCAGCGTATCCGTCAGATAGTAGTTATCCGAGTTGTCCACGGCCGGCTTGATGATTTTGTTGTTAAGGGAAGCGATTTTTTCCACGAACGGGGCGCGTTCCGCCAGCGTAGTCTGGTCGTTGGCGGCATCCGCCTTCAAATCGGCGCAGGCCTGTTTCAAATTGGCCATAACATCTTCGCCCACCTTCATTACTTCCGCGTTATGAATGGCATGGGCACAGCCTTCCTCCACGTTTTCCACCAGGAAGCTGTCCGTAAGCTTGTAGATGACGGGGCGGCCCTTGACTGCGGCGGGATCTTCCGTCTTACGGATTTCCGCCGCGTATTTTACTTCCGCCTGTTCCTTCAGGTCATTGCGGTACAGGTTATAGGCCAGGATGCCGGGGACCACCACCACGAATGGGATGATGAGCTTGAGGAATGCGGCGAACACAATGCCCATCTGGCCTTCCGCCAGGGATTTGGAAGCCAGCGTACGCTGCATGATGTACTGGTTGAGGCCCCAGTAAAAGAAGTTGGGGATCCACAGGCCCAGACAAAGAGCCGTCCACGGGATTTCCGCATCATCCGCAGGACGGATCATGTGCAGCTTGCCGCCCACGGTATTTACGCCGCTGGCCGCGTCACCGGAGTTCAGCTCAAAAAAGCGCGTCACCCCATGCCAGAGGCTGTCCGAAGGATTCCCCAGGGAGGCGACCGTCGCGCCGGAATTGGCGGCGGCGGATTGAATCAAATGGTTCGGGTCTGCGCCGCTGAGCTCCGTCAGGGCAAAATAGGCCACCACGCCGCCGCCCACAATCAGGGCGGCACCCCAGAACAGGTCCGTCCAGGCGCAGGCTTTCAACCCGCCCACGAACACGTATACCGTGGCGCAGAAGGCAATGATAACGCAGCCGACGGTGATGTTGCCGAAGTCAATGCCCATGGCAGAGTATCCCGTGAAGAACACGGAAATCACCTTGGCGCCGGCGTAAATCACGCCCGCAGTCGGCACGCCTACCAGAATCAGCAGCGTGGCAATGGCCATCAGGGAACGGGCCAGCGTGTTATACCGGTATTCCAGGAATTCGGGAATCGTATATACGCCGCCTTTCAACAGCTTGGGGAGGAAGCAGAAGGCTACAACCACCAGCGTGATAGCGGCCAGCCATTCATACCCGGCAATGGCCATGCCCACCCAGTTGGCCGATTTGCCGGACATCCCCACAAACTGTTCCGTGGAAATGTTGGCGGCAATCAGGGAGAAACCCACCAGCCACCAGGTCAAACCGCGGCCGGCAAGGAAATAGTCTGAAGCGCCCTTGGCCTTCTTTTCCTCTTCCGTTTCTTCGGGGTCACGGCTCTTCCAGATGCCCAGGGCGATCACGCCCACCACGACCACGCAGAAGAGCATGACTTCCACCATGGAAAGAGGGGCCGTTTTAGGCTCCGCAGAGGCGGTCTGTTCAGCCTGTACTGCCTCTGCGGCGGGAGCCACCGGTTGAATTTCCGCTGCCGGCTGGACTTCAACAGCGGGAATCGCGGCCGGAGCGGCCAAGGCGGGCTGCGCATCAGCCGCCGTTGCAGGTACGGGACCCTCCTGGGCAGCTGCGCCCCACGTCATCAGGGCGAGCGCCCCGAATATGGTTGCTAGTGTTTTCATCATCAGTATGGATTAAGCTTGGTACAAAACACGGGCGCCTTCTCCGGCACGGGTTACAAGATACGTAGTTTCAATGCCCGTTTCCTGGCAGTAGCCGTCCAGAAGCTCCTGGGCCACCTTTTCCACGTCCTCCGTCTTCACCAGGGCCACAATGCATCCGCCAAACCCGCCGCCCGTCATGCGCGCGCCGTAAATGGAGGATGCGGAGGGAATGCGGTCACAAAGGGAAACAAGGGTATCCACCTCAGCACAGGAAACTTCATAGTCGTCCCGCAGGGAAGCATGGCTGCCGCGCATGGCTACGCCGGCCTCATCCCAATCGCCGCGGGAAAGGGCGTTCGCAAAAGCGTTCACGCGCGCATTTTCTCCAATGACGTGGCGGGCGCGGCGATAGCGCACATCGCCAAGCTGTTCCCTGAAGGATTCCAGCAGCTCCAGCGTAGCTTCCCGCAGGGAGGGTACGCCCATGATGGAAGAAGCTTCCTCACACTGCTTGCGGCGCTGTCCATAAGCTCCGTCCGCCAGGGAATGCTTCACAGCACTGTCCAGAACCAGCACGGAGACGGATTCATTGTTCATCGGAACCAGCTCATATTCCAGCGTGGCGCAATCCAGCTTGAGAGCCATGCCCTTCTTGCCGTTGGCGGAAATAAACTGGTCCATGATGCCGCAGGGAACGTTCACGAATTCATGTTCCACGGCCTGCCCAATGAGGGCTACTTCCTTGGGATCTATTTCAACGCCGGCAAAAGCGGCGAGCGCCGTACAGACGGCAACTTCAAGAGCGGCACTGGAGGAGAGGCCGCCGCCGCGGGGTACATTGCTGTCAATCAGCATATCCACAGGCCCGATTTCTATGCCGCGCCTGTGCAGGTTGGCCAAAACGCCGCGGACATAATTGGACCAGAACGGTTCGCCGGGAACCAAGGCGTCTTCCACCGCAATTTCATGGATCTGGTCACCCAGGGAACCGCAAAAGCGGTGTTTGCCTACGGGGGAGGGAGCCACAGCCACAACACAATGGTTATCAAGCGCCATAGGCATCACAAAACCGTTATTATAATCCGTGTGCTCACCAATAAGGTTCACACGTCCCGGTGCCGCTGCCACATGAGTAGGCGCCTGACCGAAATACTCGATGAAATACGGAGTCACCGTTTCTTTAGAGATTTCTCGCTGAACTAAATCCATAGTAGATTGATTCTGCCCCATCCCTTTCCGCACCTCAAGATTAAAGTCTCTGTCCGGCAATAATTTTCTTCATTTCCCACAAAATACACCAATTCCATCCCTCTCCCGAATTGCAGTATTCTTAAAACAGGCCTGTTCCACCGGACAGAGAACCCCAGCCGGATTCCAAATTCCCGGCAATAACGGCTGACGGCCTGCAATCCAGAGAGACCAGGAAGCTACTTTGCCCCACGGGCGAAAAGCACTGCCGGGACGGTTTTCAGAAGCAGTTTGATATCCAGCCACAGGGACCAGTTGTCAATATACTTCATATCCAATTCCACCAGCTTTTCAAATTCCCGGATGTTGCTGCGTCCGGCAATCTGCCAGTACCCTGTCACGCCGGGCAGCACGCTCAACCGGCGGCGGTGGGCATCGCTGGTAAAGGCTTCCGTTTCATAAACGGGCAGCGGGCGCGGGCCAACCAGGCTCATTTCCCCCTTCAGCACATTGATGAGCTGGGGAAGCTCGTCGATGCTGAATTTGCGCAGGAAGCGCCCGAAGGAGAAAATGCGAGGGTCGTGCTCCAGCTTAAAGATGGGGCCGTCCATGTCATTGCCGTACTTGGCTTTCACTTCATCCAGCCTTTTATCCGCGTCCCGGTACATGGTGCGGAATTTCCACATGCCAAACTCCCGTCCGTACAGCCCGGAACGTTTCTGGCGGTAAAAGACCGGGCCGCGATCCGACAGCTTGATTCCCACAGCCGCCAGCACCCACAGGGGTGACGTTCCCACCAGAAGCGCCAGCGCTCCCGTCCAGTCCAGCATTTTCTTCAACTGCCAAGAGGTGGTATAGGGAATGGGGGTGGATTTGTACACCAGCATTCTTGTTCCTCCAATCACGCCGAAATAGGTTTTATGCACGGCGGGCATGCTTACCACCATGCTCGCGTAAAAATCGACTCCCATCTTGCCGCACAGCTCCACCAGGCACCGCGCCACGGAAGAATCCACCTCCTCCGGCAGAAACACCACCTTGCTGACGCAGTTCTTAATCAGCAAATTCCTGACTACCGCACTGTCCACCTCTTCAGGCGCCATGACCAGCAGCCCATTCCTGAAGTCCACATGATTGCTCTCCAGCGTCCTGCGGAATTCTTTCACATGGTCCGGAGTTCCCACCACCAGCGTAGGGGCTTCCTCCACCAGCCTTTTTTCCGCCCGGAACCGGCTGATACGCAGCCAGAGGGAACCCAGGAAGGTAAGCAGATACGCCAGGGACTGGACACCGACATCCGCGGAGAAGGGAACAAAGAACTTCCATATCATCACGCTTAACACCACAAAACAGGCATATGCCACCACAAACCGCCGGATGCTTTCCCAGAGCGTCTGGCAACGGTAGTAAACGCCGAACTGGTCACAGCACACATACAGCAGCAGAGACATCGTCAGCGGCGTCAGCACCAGCGTCCGCAGACGCCACGGTTCCGGAGCGACCCCATCCCATTGCCAGGACACAAATCCGACAACGAAGAAGACGACGAACGCAAGGACGAAAACAACAATCTTATTAATCCCGTAGGTAGTACGGTCTGCATTTTGAATCAGCATCGAGAGAATATGTAGATTAGTCGGCATTTAAAATGCTCCGTCCTCGTCTTTTTGTCAAATTGTTTGCTCACTCTGAGCCATGCCCGGCACGGAAGCCTGCCTCCCGGACGGCCTTCCCGCCTCCGGGCGGGCGGAAAGCCTAAAATGACGAGATACCGGCTTGCAAGAATCCGGCTCCCTGTGCATTGGTATACGCGTCAATCGACCGGACTGGTCACGCACCTAGCCTGATCGCCCCCCTATCAGACCATGCATGGACCGTTGATCGGGGCATGGGGCCCCTTACTCCTGGCTTTTCTCATGGCAGCGGAACGTCCCGGCGATCCTCCGGATGGAATTTACTGCACTCAGCGATAAATCCGGCATGACACCAACATAATCACCAACTTAACATATAAGTATGTCACAACACAACACACAGGGAAGACAGGGCCAGGGAGCCCGCCGCCGCTACAACAAGGGCGGACGCTCCTATGGCAATGACCGCCGCGATTCCAGCGGTTACCGTCCCAAGTACAGAAAAGAAGCGCCCGCCAAACTCTCCTTGTGGCAGCGTTTCCTGGGCCTCTTCGGCATTCGTCCGTCCAAGAATAACAAGCATGCGGCCAGGGATAAAGCCGCCGCCAAAACCAACACCCGCGTAGCCCGCAACAGGCAAGATCGCGTTTCCGCACCCAAACAGCCCGTCTCCAACCGCCGGCTTTATGTGGGCAATCTTTCCTATGAAGCTACGGAAAGCGACCTGGAGGACGTGTTCAAGGGCATCGGGGAAGTCAATTCCGTGGAAATCATTTACAACCCCCGCACCCACAAGTCCAAGGGGTATGCTTTTGTGGAAATGAAGAAGATGGAAGACGCCATCCGTTCCGTGGACATTCTCCACAACCAGCCTTTCATGGGCCGCAATCTGCTGGTCAGCGGAGCCAATGAACGCCAGGAACAACCCCGGCAGCCCCGCGAAGACCGCGCGCCCAGGGAAGAACAGGATTCCATGGCGGAAGTGAAAGAAACCTCCACTCCCCTGCTCCAGCCGGAAGCTCCCGCTCCCCAGTCCCAGGAACAATAACCGTTTTACCATGCGGAAGCCGGCCTTTCTTCAAAGGCCGGCTTCCTGCATTTACGAGAAAGGGAACTCCAGGCAACAACGAACGTGCAGCACGGCACGGGAGCCGCACCATCCAACAGCCCTTCCATCCGTAGGGTTTAAACCACTCCCCTGTCCGTCCCGGGGCGGCGGAACAGGCGTGCCTGCAAAGGCGGATTCTGAAAATATCACGGCAGCCCCCAGGCTCTGCGCAGGCGCAAATATTCCCTGGCGGGGAGCAGGATATAAAGGGGATGTCTGGAAGGATCCAGCCATGCAATCATGGCCCTCAAATTTTCCTCGCTCATTGCGGTGCATCCGGCCGTAGGGGCTCCTCCGTCCCGGCGCCAGATATGGAAAAAAATGGAGGAACCCGCACCCGGCACGGGTTTCTGCCGTCCGTCTGCGGCATTATGCCGGATAAACAGTTTCAGACTGTGGGCGTAATCATTCAGCTTCATCTGCTGCTTGAACTCCCAAGGCGTGACGGGATCATGCTTCAGCACAAAGTGCTGGTTATACAGGGGAGAGGCAGGGTCATCCACCCACATGTCCCGCGGCGTAATGCGGCGGTACGGCATGGAACGCTTTTTCTGCGGCGCGGGAACAGTTCCATATACGCCCCCCAGTTCAAAAATTCCCGCGGGAGAGCGCAAGTCCCCCTCCTTCTTCACCGGCCCTCCGGCGGGAGGGAGGCTGACGCCCCTGCCCCAGACCAGACCGGATTTTCCCAGACGCGCCGGAAACGGTCCCTTCACCATCACCCAGCCCCGCGGCCCCTTCTCCAAAAGGCTCAACTGCACATGGGAACTATTCCACCCGTCCGCGGAACCTACAATCACCTGGCTGCAATCCGCAGGGAGCGCCGCAGCCGGAAAACAGAACGCCGCCAGCATGCACAAACACAGGTATACTGCCTTCATGAGCCGTAGCATAACGGCACCGTTCCGGAAGAAAAGCAATTACTCCGTCTCCGCAGGCGCGCCGTCCGGCGGAATCCACCCGCCTAGTTCAACGGAAGAACTTCTTCCAGCAGGGACTCAATTCCCTCCTTGGCAAACCGGGAATACAGATACAGCCTTTTGGCTTCCATGTATTTGCCCAGGGCAGACCCCACTTCTCCCGCATTCCTGCATTTTTCCGCATCATTCAGCAGATTCACCAGTGTGCTTGCCTTTGTCGTCAGGTCCAGATACCGGGCATTCAGCTCCTGGTCATTGATGAACAGTTCCTGGTCCCTGGAACGCAGCTGTTGAAGCTCCTCCCAGGCGCCGTATACGTCCTGCATGGCTTCACGCTGGCGCGCTGCGCCCAGGGCACGCTCAATAACGGCCATTTTGCCCAGATCTTCCACAAACTGCTTCTGGAGCTCCGGATCATCCTTCACCAGAACGGCAAATTCATGCTGGTTGTCAAAAATGCGGCGATAATTCTTATTCTTGTGGAAACGCTTGAAATCCTCCAGAGCGTGGGATTGCTGACCTGCGGCCATCATGGCGTTCCGCAGCGGAAGAAGACGGGGATTCTTCGGCCAGATTTCAATGGCGCTTTTCAGGCATTCCTCCAATTTGGCGCGGTCCCCCCTGGCCAGGGCTTCCTGCCCCTGGGAAATATAGGCGTCACTGGCGAATACGGCGGCGCTGATAGCGGACTCCGCACGGCCCGTACTGAAATCCCTGGAAGTCTTCTTAAGGTTCTCCACCAGGGAAAGGGCTTCTTCGTAATCTTTGCCGTTCATCAACTCGAACAACTTTTCCACGTCCCGTTTGAAGGCATACAGTTTTTGCTTCTTCTCATACGGAAACGTATTCACGGCGGGCATGAATTCCCCGATCAGGAGAGCTTCGTTCAGCCGTTCCAGCGCATCCACGTAATGATGGGAATCCACCAGGTTGTTCACGGCCTTCATGTGCCGGTCGGAGTCACGGGCCAGCTCCCGGGAAAGGTTGTCCAGGATAGCGACGGTGGGAGGAGCGCCCAGCGTACCGCTGAACATCTTGGCGGCATCGGAATTCTTATCCAGCCGCAGCTTGGTATCCCCGTCATTGAACAGGCGGCTGTAAACGCCGCAGCCTATGGAAACATGGTCAAAACGCCGCTGGGCAAACAATTGAACCAGCGTAGACTGAAAAACAATCTTCGCTTCCGTCACCGTCAGAACCTGCTCACTTTCCAGCTTCAGCTTGCGGGCTTCCATCTCCACTACACGCTTTTCCAGATATTTGTAACGGGGGTTATTTTTGGCCGGATGATTGGTGGATGTTCCCTTTTTCCCGCCCTTCTGGCCGGAGGGCGCACCGGAAATCGTCGTCACGCCGCTTTCCATCAGGCTCATCTTCTGGGCGTTGCTGCGGATTTCCCTTTCCACCGCCTCAAGCATCTTCCCCTTGTTTTTTCCATTGCTCCTGGCCTGCCACGCGGTGTAAATGGCCTGGCAGAGAGCGTCGGAAACGCCTCCGTCCAGCGGGTTGCTGGAAGCGGCGGTCAACAGGTCCACTACCTGCCGCACCACATTATCCGCCACCAGTTTTTCCTTGCGCATGGAGAGCGTTTCGTGGAGCTTTTCAAAAATTTTCTGATATTCCTTCGCATCTTCCGTACTTTCCTCCGGCTGGCTCAGGTACTTGTTGAAACGCGCTTCAATCTCCCGGAAACTGCCCATATTCAACGTCGTTCCGTTGATGGTCACCGTGCCGTCCTGAGGGTTCAGGAAAGGAAGCTCATTGCCGTACAGGGACTTGGCATCCCCCTGCCTGGAAGGCTGGTAGGCATTCGGCTGAACGGCGGGAGGGGAGGCAGGGGACGCGGCAGGCGCACCGCCGGCTGCAGGAGGGTTGTACATCATCTGCCCCAGGGCGGGAACCGCGCAGGCCAGGGTCATCAAAAAACAGCATTTCATAGGACGAGGGAGATTGTTTATTTAGCCTGAATGGATGTAGCTACGCACACGCCGCGCACCTTCGGATTGATATCTTTCACCCGGAACTCTATCCTGTATTGCTGGTCCCGGTTGATGTTCAGTCCGTTCCTGGCCTCAGCGGAAACACAAACGGGAATAATGTACTCACGCCCGGAGGCGTCTTTGTACAAGAAGGCAATAAGCTCGGACTCGCCGCGCGGAAAACGGTCAATCACCGTTCCGTCCAGTGCATAGTTGTTATTGGAAAGCTGGGAGGCGTTCGCCGCCAGAATGTCCAGAGGTATATCCGACCCGGCCTGCGGCTTCTCCCCGGCTCGGAACATGACAATTCCCACAATAACGGCCAGCACAAAAACCGCCGCCCCGACCGTCAAAACCAGTGCGGATGATGAGGAACTTTTCTTTTTTGCTGCACGCCGTCTCGCCATAATTTCTGATGGAAAAAGTATATAACGTACTTCCCGCAAGCGCACGCATTAAATTAAAGCTCCCAGCGCGAACGGCGGATTCCCGCGTAGGCGGCCGCAATGCCGCACGCAACATGCACGCCCAGAACAATATAGCAAACCAGGGAGGGAGTCAGGTCCGTATCCAGCACATTCTTGACGGCGTAATATACGTCGTCCTTCAGTGCGGAGATGCTGCCGGACCACGCCCAGTACGCGGAAATGAAGGGGCGTATGAAACTCTCCGCATATTCCGGAAGCGCCAGCACCGCTCCGGAGAGAGGAAGCTGGAAACCCACCAGATAAATGCTCAGCAGGGAAGCCTGGTCCGCACTCCGGGCCAGGGCGGAAATGCCCAGGCATACAAAAGTCATGGCGGCGTTCGCCAAAATCAGGAACAGCAGATGCGTCAGGCCGCCGCCACGGTCCCAGAAAAAATCCACAAAGGCAAACATCCAGACGGATTGCACCAGCACCAGAACGCTCAGATAGGACAGCTTGCTCGCCAGGTAGGCGGAAGGCCTCATGCCCGCATACTTTTCCTTTTCCATGACGGCGCGTTCACCGGCCACCTCGCGGGCGGCATTGTTGGACCCCATCAGCCCCAGCAAAATCACCTCAAACATGATGATGCCGGAGACGGCGGACCCCGTTTTCATGTTCAGCTGCTGGGCTTCCATATCCTTCTGGACAGTCTGGACATCCTGCGTGGCGGAAAGCCCCACGATTTGCCCGGAGCCCTTGTCCGTAAACATGGCTACCAGCACGGGAAACAGCAGCACCATGACCAATTGAAGAACCAACTGGGAACGGTCGCGGAAAAAGATGCGCCAGCGCCGCCCCAGCAGACAAAAGAACTGGGTGAAGAATCCGGGAACTTCCGGAATGTTTTCCTCCACGGCCTTTTCCCGTTCCGTTCCGGATTCTCCGGAGGACCCCTCCTTCTCCGCCTCCGCAGGACGGACGGCATCCGGATCCGGCAGTTCCCCGGAAAGAATTTTCTTTTCCCTTTCCTGTTCCAGACGGGAATAATAGGAATCCCGGTGCTTGCTCCAGGACCGGCTCCAGGAAGGGCCTTCGCGATCCTGGAGCTTCGGGTAAATCTCCTCCAGCGAGGAAACGCCGAAGTAATGCAGCATGGTTTTCGGAGAACCGTGGTAAGCCACGCAGCCCTGGTGCATGACCAGGATGGAATCATACCTGTCCAGATGGGAAAGGCTGTGCGTGACGGAAATGACGATGCGGCCTTCCGAACGGGAGATTTCATGCAGGAGGAACACGATATCGTGTTCCGACCTGGGATCCAGTCCGGACGTCACCTCATCGCAAATCAGCAGCCGGGGATTGGATACCAGTTCCATGGCCAGCGCCAGGCGCCTTTTCTGGCCGCCGGAAAGAATTTTCACATCCCGGTCCGTAATCCCCTCCATTCCCGTTACCTCCAGGGCATTGTCAATGCTGTCGTCCAAATCGTCCACGGAATTGAACCGGCAACGGAGCCTGGCGGCGCTCTCCACATTCTCATCCACGCTCAGCTGGTCATAGGCAATGCTGAACTGGGGAACGAACCCGATTTCCGAAGGTTCAAAGTCTTCTTCAGCCAAATCATGGCCATTCCAGAAAAAACGACCGCCCGTTTCCGCAATCATGCCCGCAATCGCCTTCAATAAGGTCGTCTTTCCGCAGCCGGAAGGACCAACGACCGCCATAAAATGACCGCGAGGGACATTAAAACTGACATTGTCCAATAATTTCAAAGGACCATCCGGTGTTTCTATCTCATACGTAATGCCGTCCGCCTGCAACATGGTTCTTTTACTTTAACGTATCAACTTCCGCATCATCAAGGAAAATCGGGCATTTGCACTCTATCCCGCCAGCAACGGAGAACATGCTCTCCGGAAACCTTCCCTGCCAGCCGCGGGAACGCTCCCGCGGTCAGGCTCCTCCTGCCCCCGCTCATCTCGGCATCCCCCGCGGCCGTACCCGTGCGCAAACCGGGCTGCACGGAATTCCCCCGAAAAACCGGATGGACAGACACCGCCCTCCCAAAAGGGAGGTTTGAAGCCTCCGGGAGCGTTTATTTCATCATCTTCCAAACCGCCAGCCGTTTTCAAAACGGAAAATCCGCATCCCCCACCGGATCCACAGCTTTGTCCTCAAACTTTTTAACAGCTTTCTGCTGGGGATTTACGGCACGGACCACCAGCGCCCGGGGGGGCATTTCCCGCCGCCTTCCGAACTCGCATTTTTCCTCGCACAGATCGCAGGAGTTCCGGCGTTCGCGTTCCTCAGGCCGTTCCGCGGTAACGGGACAGGCGTGTTCGCACGCGCCGCAGCCGATGCACAGGGAAGGATCCAGCCTGGGCAGGCGGTGCTCCTGGCCGTCACGCCCGATATAGGGCACCGTGTAAAGGGCCTTGGTGGGGCAATGCTCCGTACAGGCTCCGCAATCCATGTCCTCCCGGGCAACCAGGCAGCGGCAGACGTAAAACCGGGCCACGGCAATGCGCGTAGTATCTTTTGTTATTCCCTCAGTATCCCTTTCCGCGGTAACAGGCATCCTGCGTATGGCCCCTGTGGGGCAGACTTCCGCACAGCGGTGGCAATCATAAAGGCAGTATTTGGTGGCAAAATCCATCCGGGGTTTCATGAATCCCTTCAGGCCAAGCTGCAGGTATGAGGGCTGAAGCACATGGGTGGGGCAGTTGGCAACACACATCTGGCAGCCGGTGCAGATATCCAGAAAACGTTCCAGGGAACCGGCTCCGGGAGGAAGAACGCACTGGGTGGGGTCCAGCTTCCGGGCGGCATCTCCCCGGCATCCGGAAAGGGCGGCCGTGGCCAGCCCGGCCGCAGTAGCCTCCAGGAACTGGCGGCGGGAACTCCCGGCAATGGAGGGAACCGCGGCGGAAGAAGAGGGAGCGGGAGCCGGGGGAGCCTTCTTTTTTTGGGCCGGAACCAGTTGGCGGGCCCTGGTAAACCAGCGGTAGCGTATTCCCCCCTCACTGCAGGAGCGCACGCAATCGTAGCACGCCACGCAGCGTGAGGAGTCTATTTTGTATTCCTTCAGGTTCAGGCATTGCGCCTTGCAGGATTTGACGCATTTGCCGCATTTCTTGCAGGAGGCGGGATCAAAGCCCAGCCGGAAAAGGGAGATACGGGAAAGCAGGCCAAGCAGCGTGCCGACGGGGCATACCGTATTGCAATACAGGCGCCCCTTCCAGGCACTCATGACGGCCACCAGGCCGAGCATGCCGGCGGAAGCCAGCAGAACCGGGAAAGCCGCGGGGAAATAATCCATCTGGACCAGGTCCGCAGAAGAACCGTCCGCCGCCAGCAGGTTATTGCTCCAAATGGCGGCCGGCCATGCCAGCACATACATGATGCGCCCGAAAATGCTGTAAGGGTCCAGCCAATTCAGAGACAGACCGGCCAGCCCCGTTACGCAGCAGGCGGCCAGCAATGCCAGCACCCCATACCGCACCCACGGCACAGGCCGGGAGAATTTCAGGAAACGCTTCGGCGCCAGCCAGCGGCGGATTCTGAAAACAATATCCTGGAGAATCCCCAGCGGGCAGATGAAGGAACAGTATACGCGGCCGAACAGCAGCGTAAGCAGCAGCAAAACCCCCAGAATCACGGCGGAAACGGCTGCCCCGCTCAGGGTCCCCAGCACGGACGGCACAAATTGCCACCGCGCCAGGGAAAAGGAATCTTCCATCCCCTCTCCGCCCCCCGTCATGTTCGGCACGTTCCACGCGGGAATGTGGTGCAGAAAAGCGTATGCAATCCCAATAAAGAAAATGACGGCCACCGTCACGCGGAGCCACTTCAGAGGACTGACGAGAAAGGCTTTGATAACTGACATATTTATCATAAACCCGCCGGAGGCGGAAAGTTGGCCCCCCACCGCGTCATCCGCAGACGGGAGAAGGAGCCGCCGCGTCAGGCCATGCTGATACGGCGGATATTAAGCCTGGAAAGGTCGGCGACGCCCAGCCCCATTTCCTCCCCAAGCTGCACATGGCGAATTTTTCCGGCCTTGTTCAGCAGGGCGGCGCCCGCAGCGTCAATGGCCACGATGTCACGGGAAGCCAGAAGGGTTTTGCGCTCCACCAGGTCATTCGTATCCTTCCCCACGGGGCCATTGCGCACCATGGGCATATAGGCGTCCAGCACGCACAGGTCCGGCTTGCGGAAATACACGGCGTCCGCGATGCACTGGTGCAGGTCGTTCTTATGCATGGCCCCGCGGTCCCAGACGGTGCCCATGACATTCTTCATGCAGGCGGTCATCTCGGAACCGCTGTGGTGCTTGAGGGGCGGGCAGGTGATATAAACATCCGCTTCCAGCACGGCCTTATGCACCTTGGCGGAGGTGAATTTCCGGGCTTTCGGGTTTTCCGTCCGCACGTACTGGCTCTCATTGCCGCCGTCCACCATCACACCGCCAGCCTTCTCTACGGCCTCTTTCACGCCGCTGCCCTCATAAGCGCCGTTGTGGCAGCAGTGGTCAAACACCCTTACTTCCTTCGCCCCGGCCTGCCTGCACAGCTCCACCAAAGTGGCGACGGTTTCAGGATGAGTGTTGGCACCGAATTCCGGAGCCTTGTTCCAGCCGATGTTCGGCTTGATGACGACGGTCTGGCCCGGCTTGACGAAAGCCTGCATGCCGCCCAGCGTCTCCACGGCCTTCCTGACCATCTCCGCACGGGTACCATTGCGGACGGCCACCAGATCCGGGATGCCGGAAGCCGCCGGGGCTCTGGCCTCCTGGGCGAACAGGGAATCCATGTCCGATATGGCCGCCAGCGCCCCTGCGGCGGCAGTCCTTTTCAAAAAAGTGCGTCTGTCAGTCATCTTCATGGCAACGTCTGTGGTTTATCCCCGCATGCGGGAACACGCAGAAGGTTTTATGCCTCTTCCTAACACACGCCCTGCCAAAAAACAACCTGTCATTCTTTCCGCACCGGAATTTCATAAACAAATTGTCATACAGGCAAGGCTTCTGTACAACCCGGTCATGAAATGTTCCCTGCTCAGCCGCCCCATGACCTGCGCTCATGACTGGATCAGCCGCGTCGTCTCCCCCGGGGACGCAGTCGTGGACGCTACGGCGGGCAACGGGCACGATACGGTTTTCCTGGCCCGGCTGGTTGGCCCTTCCGGCCAGGTGCACGCCTTTGACGTGCAGGAAGAAGCCATCCGCGCCACCAGGGAGCGTCTGGAGAAGGAAGGGCTGCTCACCCCTTCCGTCCGGCTCCATCTTGCCAGCCATGACCGCCTGGCGGAACTGGTCGGAGGCCCCGTGAAGGCCATCGTTTTCAACCTGGGCTATCTGCCGGGCGGGGACAAAAAAACGGTCACCAGAACGGAATGCACCCTGGCGGCGCTGGAACAGGCCGCCGCCCTCATTGCCCCGAACGGGCTTCTCAGCGTCATGTGCTATCCCGGCCACGAAGGAGGAAAGGAAGAAGCGGAAGCCGTGGAAGCCTTCCTGTCCCGCCTGCCCCATCATTCCTGGCGCGCCGGCAAATACCAGCTCCTGAACACCGGAACACCGGCTCCCTTCCAGATATGCGCCTTCAGGCTGGACTGACCTCCCCGCCGCCAGGCGTCCGGGAAAAACCTCAGGCCCGGCGTTCCTTCATCCACTCCACCACCTGCGCCAGAGCGCGGGCGCGGTGCGACATGGAATTTTTCACTTCCATGGGAAGCTGGGCGAAACTCCGGTCATACCCTTCCGGGACAAACAGCGGATCATAGCCGAACCCTCCTTCTCCGGCCGGCTCCGTCAACATGTAGCCCTCCACGGAACCGGAAAACTCCGCCAGCACGCGGCCGTTCCCGGCAAGCACCATGACGCAGCGGAACCGTGCGGAAGGCCTGTCCCCCGGCTTCACGCCGGCGCGCCGCAGTTCCTCCATCATGCGGAGGTTATTCCGCGCATGATTCCCTTCCTCCCCGCCGAAGGAGGAGGACCAGACTCCGGGGCGCCCATCCAGCACATCCACCTCCAGCCCGGAATCATCCGCCAGCAGGACGCCGGGGATGCATCTGGAAGCGGAAAGCGCCTTGAGCGTGGCGTTCTCCGTAAACGTGACTCCCGTTTCATCCACGGGCGGAGCCTGGGGATAGTCGGAAAGATCCTTCACTTCCCATTTCCCGGCCAGCATGGCGCGGATTTCCCCGGTCTTGTGGGCGTTGCGCGTGGCAACCACCAGCAGCGGCAATTCCTGTTCCATAATCATCAATCTTTTACAGTTGAAAATCATCTGAAAGACCGCGCTCAGCAGTCAATCTCCAGGCTGACGGGACAATGGTCGGACCCCGTCACATCCGGATGGATGGCGGCATCCTTCACCCTGGAAGCCAGCGGATTGGAAACGCAGAAATAGTCAATGCGCCATCCGATATTCCGGGCGCGGGCGCCCGCGCGGTAGGACCACCAGCTGTACCAGCCCGGCTCCTCCGGATGCAGGGCGCGGAACGTATCCGTAAAACCGGCCTCAAGCAGCAGCGTGAACCCGGCGCGCTCCTGGTCGCTGAACCCGGCGGAAAAACGGTTCTCTTTGGGACGTGCAATGTCAATCTCCTCATGGGCCACGTTCAAGTCTCCGCAGAAAACGACCGGCTTGGTTTCCGCCAGTCCCGCCACATACTCGCGGAACGCGGCGTCCCACTGCTCCCGGTACGGAAGGCGCACCAGTTCATTCTGTGAATTGGGCGTATAGCAGTTGACCAGGTAAAACCCCTCGAATTCCATCGTGCAGACGCGCCCTTCCCGGTCATGCTCCGGCCAGCCGATTCCGACGGACGTGGAAAGAGGCCGCACCCGGCTGAGGATCAGCACGCCGGAATAGCCGGCCTTCTCCGCCGGATTCCAGAGCTGGTGCGGCCAGGAGGAAATCCACAGGTCTTTCACCTGTTCCGGACGCGCCTTGATCTCCTGAAGGCAGAGGACGTCCGGCTCCAGGGCATCCACGGCGTCCGCCATTCCCTTGCCCAGAACCGCCCGCAATCCGTTCACGTTCCATGAGACGAGTTTCATGCGCGCATACTTCCCGTTTTTCACGGGTCCGTCAAGCCCTCAAACACCGTTGTCCCGCCCCCTCCCGGAGGGCTCCGGAAAATTCTTCTTCCGGAATCATCCCCAGTCTTTTGCATGCCGCATAGAACAAGCGTTTTTTCTTGCCAGAACCTCCCCCTCGTGCTTACTTAGATAGGCAAACACCCCGAGAGGCACTCGAGAGTGGGTCTGTCGACCCGCTCTTTTTTGTCTATCCATCACACTCCTCCACACTCATGACAAACGATATTAAAGCTTTGATTGACTACTACGAGAGGGAAAAAGGGCTCTCCCGTGAAAAAATTCTCCTCGCTCTGGAGTCCGCCTTTCTCTCCGCCTACCGCAAAATGGTTCCCGGTTCCGGCAGCATCAACTACCTGAGGGCCGAAATCAACGTGGACAAGGGCAAGGTGCGTATTTTTGCGGACCTGGAAGTGGTGCCGGATGAAGAATATTCCGACAAATTCAACCAGATCCCCCTTTCCCTGGCCGTCAAGCTGGACAAAAACGCCGTGCTTCACGACCTGCTCCCCACCAACATCACGCCCAAGGGCTTCGGCCGCATCGCGGTGCAGACCGCCCGCCAGACCATGCTCCAGAAACTGCTGGATGCGGAAAAGGAAATGCTCTACGACGAGTTCAAGGACCGCGCCGGAGATCTGGTAACGGGCACCATCCGCCGTTTTGAAAAGGGGGATATTTTTGTGGACCTCGGCAAATTCGAAGGCGTCATGACCTCCCGCGAACGCGTGCCGAATGAAGACTACAGCGTCGGCGACCGCATGCGCTTCTACGTGGTGGAAGTGCGCACGGAAGCACGCGGCCCGGAAGTCATCCTTTCCCGCAGCCATCCGAACCTGGTGCGCCGCCTCTTTGAATCGGAAGTGGTGGAAATAGGCGACCAGACCGTGGAAATCCACGGCATCGCCCGCGAAGCCGGCTACCGCACCAAAGTGGCCGTCATCAGCCATGACGACAAAGTAGATCCGGTAGGGGCATGCGTAGGCATGCGCGGCGCCCGCGTCAAAAACATCGTCCGGGAGCTCAACAATGAAAAAGTGGACATCCTGGAATGGACGGAAGACCCCGTCACCTTCGTCCGGGAAGCTCTCAGCCCCGTGGAACCGCGGGAAATCACCGTGGACGAGGAAGCCAGAAAAATCTTCGTTATCGTCCAGGACGACAAAGACCTCTCCAAGGCCATCGGCCGCAGGGGCCAGAATGCCCGCCTCACCTCCCGCCTGATGGGCTGGGATGTCCAGGTGCGCGTCTTTGACGTCCAGGAAGCGGAAAAACGCCAGAGCCAGGCTGCGGCCGAAGAAGTCATGCGCCAATGCCAGGCTGCGGCCAAAACCCTCAGCGAACAATTGGAAATCCCGGAAGAAACCGCCATGGGCCTGGTGACCATGGGCGGAACGGACCTGGTGGCCCTCACCGGATTTGAAGCTTCCGACATCGCGGAAAGCATGGGCATTCCCGCAGAGGAAGCCGCCCAAATTCTGGACAAGGCCCGGGACCTTATCTCCCAATAACCGTTGAGCGCGGCGCTCAACATCTAACAACCTTAAATCAAGATGCCTAATAAACAAGAAGAGAAAGAACCCAAAAAGGAAGTATTGGATCTGATCGGCGGATCTTCCAAAAAGAAACGCGCACCCCAACCGGCCCCCGCACCGGCGCCCTCCCGCCCTGCTCCAGTCAAGAAAGAAGCTCTCGACTTGCTCTGTCTCTTATACACATCTGACGCTGCCGACGATAAGGC